>Ga0315274_10000036_pt1 | contig 209216 bp, 185 predicted proteins | sample YL17G02_20_MG_FD_203700 | JGI IMG/M metagenome (GOLD analysis project Ga0315274, IMG submission 203700) | Sediment microbial communities from Yellowstone Lake, YNP, Wyoming, USA - YL17G02_20 | ecosystem: Environmental > Aquatic > Freshwater > Lake > Sediment | place: USA: Wyoming | collected...
AAGGCCGTCTTTGACTAGAGGAATTTTTATTACAATGTTTTTAGCAATTTGGGAAAGGCGGCGAGCCTCCTCTACCATACCCTCTGCCTCAAGACTTATAGCCTCTGCGCTCACCGGGCCTGACACCAGAGAGCAGATTTCTTTTAATAAATCTTCCAGCGGCCGGTTCTCTTTAGCAATTAGAGTAGGATTGGTAGTTACTCCGTCGATAACCCCTAATTCAGCCGCCTCTTTTATCTCTTTGATATTTGCACTGTCAATGAATATCTTCATAAACTCATATCCTCTTTTACCAGTATAGCCGCACCGATTACACCCGCATCGTTTCCCAGTCTTGCTTTAAATAATTTTACGTGTTTAGCCTGGACGCTCATTGCCCGTTTTGTTATAGTCTCTCTTACCTTATCAAACAATATCGAACCTGCACCTGCCACGCCGCCGCCTATAACAATACAGTCAGGATTAAGGAGATTTACTACGCCTGCAAGCGCAATCCCAAGATGCTCGGCTACTTTAGACCAAAATGCTTTGGCTTTATTATTTTGTTTCTTTGCCAAGCTACTCAATTCTTCCAATGAAATGTTGCGTTTAAATAACCTCCTTGCTTCTTTTATAATTCTATTATTGCCAATATAGGTTTCTAGGCAAGCGAAACCTCCACAAGTACAACGAGGACCTTTCTCATTAATAGGCATATGTCCTATTTCTCCAGCTAAAGAACTAGAACCGCGGTAAAGTTTACCGTCAATAATAATGCCGCCACCTACGCCTGTGCCTAAGGTAAGACATACTACATTTTTAAATAGTTTGCCCGCTCCTAATTTATACTCTGCCAGACACATTAAATTAGCATCATTATCCAGGAATATAGGTAATCTTAACTTTTTATTCAGTATACTCTTCAGTTTTACCTCTTTCCAACCTGGGATATTGGGGAAAAAGTGAACTAAACCGCGCTTTATATCTATGGGGCCGGGCAGCCCCAATCCAACACCTAATATGTTCTTTTTATTTAAGTTGCTATTGCGGATAATCCCGTTTATAGAATTTATGGTTGCTAAGACGAGGTTCTCTTTTTTAACAAATCCTTTTGTACTTAAAACATTTTTATATATGATATTATATTTTAAGTCTAATAATGCAATCTTTAAATTTGTGCCGCCAAGATCAATACCGATAATGAACTTTTTTGTCATATCTGATTATTTTATCCTAAAGTCTTTTTTATTGCAAGAATTAATATTACTCTTGTGTAAATATGGAGCCTACCCGAGGCTTTAGCCCCTGCCTACCGGCAGGCAGGCGAGGTTCCTAAGGGCCCAAAAAGCTGGATACTCAAGCGGGCCACAACTTATCCGCGCCCTAAAGGGTGAAGGTTTAAAGGCCGCGGAGTATAAACAAAGAGGGCGTCTGCCTATACGCCCTCTAATAATTCTTGAAAATTAGTTAAAAATTTTTTAATATATTACTTTAACCCTTCCAAAGCAATGGCAAAAAGAAGTAATAGTCCTGCAAAACCTGCCATGGCACGTGACTCTACACCAGAAACCGGTATAATGGTAAGTCGAGAGATAATTGCCACCACACTAACTATTGCCGCTACTACGATTAAGACCTTAGTGAGATTCTTCATTCTTCACCTCCTCTTTTATTTTTCGCAAGACCTCTTCATCGGAAAGGGGCCTTTTGACATACAGATTAAATTGTTTGGCTAAGTCCGCTGTTCGAGTCTCTTTTAGTCTATTTCCACCGCTATCAAAAATGACACTCACTCCCGGCCTCAGAGGAAATTCGTCGTTAGTAGCGGTTATCCTGCAAATCTCATTGGTATTCAACTCAACCCATGAGCCAACAGGATATATACCAATCTTATCAATCAGAGCTTTAAGAACCCGATTATCAAAGAGTAAACTACCAGAGGAAATTATATCTTTTATTGCCTTATGGAGTGGATATTTCTTCCTATAAGCACGTGTATGGCTTAACGCCTCATAGATGTCTACAACAGCAATGATTCTAGCATATTCGGTAATTTCTTCGTCCTTAAGACCCTTGGGATAACCTCCTCCGTTAATCCGCTCGTGGTGTTCTTGGATGGCATGAGCTATTGCCTGGGGAAAACCTTTTAGTTTAGAGAGAATGTTTACGCCATAAACCGGATGCTCCTTAATCTTATTATACTCCTCTTCAGTGAGCTGTCGGGGTTGAAGGGCGATATCCCTGACTGTAACCATCCCGATATCATGCAAAAACGCCGCCAGGCCCAATTCAGCAAGCTGAGATTTATTGCATCCTAATCCCAAACCCACATCAACAGACATAATCATCACATTTACCATATGATTATAGAGATAATCTTCAGCTGAATAATCTTGGTAAAAAAGATTAAAGAATGTCTTATCGCCTAAAACCAGACAATTAATGACCTCTCCTACTAAATCCTTAATCGATTGAAGTTCAATGGGCTTTCCTTCCGCGGCACTTCGCAATAATTCATTGGCTAATTGGACTGCCTTAGAGTAAAGAGTTTTAGAGCGCTCTATATCCGGCTTGAGCTCTTTCATTACCTTAGCAATCTGCATATCTGGAAACTTTTGTGGGGTGAGTTCTTGGGCTGACTCTTTTGGGGTCATTGCCTGGCTAGGCTGAATAGAAGGAATGGGTTTTATCTCGCTGGTTGGCGTGGAGTCTCGCATCTTCTTTTTTAAAATATCTGATATTCTCACCATCTACCTTTTCCTCTCGGTTATCCGCTCTTCTAAAATATATCACCTAAGCCATCAATGTCAATGATTTTCTACCCCTCCAAGTCCTTCACCACCTCTAAGATTGTCTTTTCCTCAATCATCTTAATCTGAAGACCGAATCCAGTCAAAAGCGCCATATCGCAGATTTGATTAATTCTGCGGGGGATTCCGCCTGATTGCTCAAAGATTATCTTAAGCGCCTGATCAGCAAAAATTGTTTTTTGACCGCCTGCAACTTCTAAACGATGATGTATATATTCTGCTGTTTCAAGTTCGGTTAAGCCGCTTAGATGATACTTTATGGCAATCCTTTGGGCTAATGGCTTAATATTATTTATCTTTTCTTTTAATTCAGGCTGCCCCAAGAGTATTAGTGTAAGCAAGAATTTATTTTTATATTGGAAATTTAATAAGAGGCGTAGTTCCTCAAAGATAAGTTTATCCTCAATCAGATGCGCCTCATCAATTATCACTACTGTCTGTTTGCCATTATCCATATTGTTATGCAGTATTTCATTTAAGGAATGTAAGATATCGGTTTTTTGTGTGGGAAGGTTATCCTTTACTCCTAAGTCATAAAGAATCTCGCGCAAAAGTTCTACATGAGAAAGTTGCGGATTTATCACAAATGCGGTTTCATATTTGCCTTTGCTTAAAGATAAAAGTACTGCCTGGGCGATGACTGTCTTACCACAGCCAAACACGCCTGTCAAGACAGCCGCGCCCTTCTGCTCCGAAATGGCATAGGTAAGCCGTGTAAAGGCCTCTTCATGCTGATGAGAATAATAGAGGAATCTGGGGTCTGCAGTATTCTCAAATGGCTTTTCCGTTAATCCCCAATATAATTCATACATTTCAAAACCTACTTTATAATGATAGGGCTTATTCTATTTCTTTTTCTTCTATTGCTTGAGCAATATAAAGATTAGGATAATTGGAAAGTTCAATTAACCTTGATTCATCTAAATGTCTACCTTCCACATCAAAGACAATTTTTAGCTTTGCAGGGAATCCCTTTTCTGCAGAAATTACTTCGCTTATCTCACCAGTATTTAACTTCACTAGGCTACCTATAGGATAAATGGATAGTTTATCCACTAAGACTTTAATTATTTGGGAATCAAGGAGTGACTCTGACAAATCACGTAGCATAAGCATTGCTTCATAAGGCATAATTCTATTGCGCCAAGGCCGCTTATGAGTAAATGCCTCCCAGACATCTGCCACAGCCAGAATCCTTGCCTCAAGAGGAACCTCTTCTTTCTTAAGGCCCTTGGGATAACCCTGGCCATTTATCCGTTCATGATGGGATAATATACTTAATTTAATTGTTTCGCTTATATCTTTAAATTTCTCTAAGATCTCTACAGTTGCTATGGAATGGATCTTTACAGTCTCAAATTCTTCAGGACTAAGCCGGCGGGGCTGTTGAATTAGCTGTCTTAAATTTACCATGCCTAAATCATGGAGAATTGCGGAAAGTCCTAAATCTATAAGAGAATCCTCGGCCAATCCCAGTTCCAAACCAATAACCAAAGATAAAATACAGACTCCAATTAGATGGTGATATAGATAATCCGGCGTATTTTTCTTATAAACCAGACTTAATAAGATTGTATCTTGGAGTTTTAACTTTTCTATAAGTCCAGAGACAACCGACACAATTAACTTAATATCCAAGGATTCTTTTTTTTCTACGCGGTTCAATAGATTTTCCGTCAAAAGTAAACCCTGGTTATAAATTTGTTCAACGTCTTTTGCCTCAACCTTGGGAACTTGAGGAATAAATATCTGACCAGTAGTAATTGCGTCTTCATCGGGCTTACCTGTTACTTTATCTTCTACACCCATTGCTTGTGCCTGCAAGATTCCTAAATCTATTTTATTAACCTTATGCATAAAGCCTGAAAGTAGAGCCAAATCACAGAGGCGGTTTATGCGTCGGGGGATTCCGCCTGTAGATTCATAGATAAATCCTATTGCCTCCTTAGTAAAAATGGGTTCGCTTCTTCCAGCTATCTTTAAACGATGCGATATGTAATTCCCCGCCTCCTCTTGATTTAAACTGCTGATGCGCGATTTCACCGCAATCCGCTGTTCCAAAGGTTTAAGATTTTCGATTTTTTCTGCTAACTCGGGTTGCCCAATGAGGATAAGGGTAACGAGAAACTTATCCTTTTCCTGAAGGTTCAAAAGCAGGCGTATGGTCTCAAAGACATTAACCTCGTTTATAATATGGGCTTCATCGATAATTATCACTGTGTCTTTGCCATTTAAGTGATTATTAGAAATTTGATTTTTTAAACTACTCCAAACAATACTTTCAGCAAGAGGGCTTTCTTTTACCTTAGACAAGATTTCCCTATCCCCTAACTCACTACAAAGAGAAATTAATAAGTCAAGGGAACTTGCCGGAGGATGGGAAATAAAGACGAATTTAAATCTTTCCGGGTTTAGCTGGCTAATAATTGTCTGAGCAATGAAAGTTTTTCCACAGCCAAATACGCCGGTCAGAAGTCCTGCCCCCATACCATCTTGGATGCAGTAATTCAACTTCATTAGCGCATCCCGATGCTGTGGGGTATAATAGAAAAAGCGGGTATTCAAGGTATTCTGAAATGGCTTCTCGGTTAATCCCCAATGCGTCTCATACATCTTTCTCCTCTTTTTTGCCGTAATATCGATAATGACGGTAATAATAATAAGACCTGTTCATCTCTACCTGTGGATTAAGGCAATTTAAAACTATCCCCTTTAATTTCGCACCCACTGATTCCAATTGCTTCTTTGACCTCTGCAGGGCACTGCGCGATGTCTTTCCTACCTGATATACCATAATGACTGCATCAGCCTTGGGGCTGAAGATAGATACATCGCTAACCGGTAATATTGGCGGAGAGTCAAATATAACTATATCGAAATCCTTCCTCAGTTCCTCCATCAAAATAGACATGCGTTCGGAAGTAAACAACCCCACAGGATTATTAGGTAGATGGCCTGGTGTAATAAATTTAAGGTTATTTAGTCCGGGGGTCTTACAGAAATCTTCCTCTTGTTTTAATCCTAAGAATAAGTCCGTAAAACCTCTTAAGGCATCTTTAAGTTTATGGGTGCCAGATAAAATCTCCGAAAGACCAGGATCTCTTTTTAAACCAAATAAGCGATAAAGGACCGGCCTTCTTAAGTCAGCATCGATTATAAGTGTACGCATCCCTCTCTGCGCCATAACCACGGCCAAATTAGCGGAAATAATAGTCTTGCCTTCTCTCGGAGCAGTAGAAGTAATAACTATTATCTTAGGAAGAGTCTTTTCTTCAAATGTCGAACAGAGGTTTGTATCTAACATACGGTAGGCCTCAATAACCGAAGACTGTATAGATGGATAAATAATCAAGCGGTTCTTGATTGCGCTTAGCCTATCCTTCTGTATAGGGTAAAATGAGAATAGAAATCTTTTCTTTTCTTCGAGCGGAGAAAAAGGGATTACCCCCAATATAGGAAGCTCAATATAACTCTCCACGTTCTCTACCGTACCAATTGAGGTATCTAACTGCTCCAATACAAATGTTCCGGCCAGGCCTAACATCAAGCCCACCACTATACCAAGAAGATAATTGAAGGGCTTATTTGGACTAACCGGTGAAGTCGGTGCTACAGCGCGATCCACCAGAGCTACATCTTCAATCTGCTCTGCCTCGGCAATACGGGCGGCTCCCAGCTTGTTTTTAAGATCCCGATATAAACTAGCATTGATCTCCGCATCACGAGTAAGCCGATTATATTCTAGTTCTTTTTGAGGTAGACTTTTTAGTTGCTCCTTTAACTGGGTTATCTGCTCTTCAATTTTTTTTACATCAGGATGAAGTAAAGTGTACTGCTGAACAAGAGTTTGATGCTTCGCCTCTAACTCCGCTAACCTATCTTGTAAAGCTAAACCCACACCCGACGGTACCTCTATCTCTTTAAACCTTGCCAGTGCCTCTTCGGAACTTTTCAATTTGTTACTCACTTCTTCTAACTGCTTCTCAATAAACTCACGAAGTAAGCGGCTCTTTTTGGTTTTTTCCTTTAGATTTTCAACTATATAGACCTCGGCAATTTTATTGGCGATATCTGCCGCTATTTGAGGATTAGCGTAAGTAACATTTATGCGAATAATACTGGTGCCGGTAATGATATCAGTTAAGACAGCTCCTTGTATGCGAGAAGCTTCCTGCGTAACTGCTGTAGTACCAGCATACTCGCCACCTAATCCCAGCTCTACGACCACTTTTTCTAGTACCGGAAGGCTAGTAATTATCCTTGCTTGAGTTTCTAACGGATCACCGGTTTTTACGGTAACCAGCTGAGTTAATATATCCCCTAAAGTTTTACGTTCTATCCATTGTACCGAGGAAGTTGCCCGATAAATTGGTTTTTGCATATCGGTGTAGATAATAGTAGAGAGCACAATCGCAATAAAGATAATTACTAAAATCAGGCGGTGCTTCTGGATAATCTGCCAATAATCCCTTAGGTTTAGTTCATATTGTGGCATCTTTTACCTCATTTCTTGAGGGATATTATATCAATAATTTCTGTAATTGCAATAAGTTAATTACATATTATTTCATTATATACCCTTAACACCTCTTCTGCCATTTTCTCTTTAGTAAATTCATTTTGTACTCTTGCTCTACCATTTTGACCATAGCTCCTGCGTAACTGGGCTGAAGCTAAAAGCTCGTTGATGGCATAAGCCAAGGCACGGGTATTACGTGGCGGAACAGTTAGGCCCGTCTTTTCATTAAGATTCACAAAAGGCACACCTGTAGGAAGATTGGTACTCACTACAGGTTTACCGCAGGCAAAGGCCTCTAATTGTACAATGCCAAAACTCTCCGCCCTTATACTTGAAGGTAAAACGAAAATATCGCAGGCATAATAATAAGGAGCGACCTTTTGGTTTTCGATCTCGCCTATCCAGATAATCTTATCACAAATCCCCAATTGCTTGACTAAATTCTTTAATCTATTCTTTAATGGTCCCTCACCTACAATTAAAAGCCTTGCCTTAATATCCTCCATTGCCTCAAGCAAATATTCTAATCCTTTATAATAGACCAATCTTCCTACAAAGAGAATTATAGGGTTATCGTAGCTACGCCTAATCTCTGCAGCGGCCTTGAGGACTTCCTGGTTGGGATTAAACTGGCTAATATCAATACCATAGGGTATAACCTTGCATTTATCTTTGAACTTCTTAAGTATAGAAGAGTTTCTAATAATGTTTTCTGATGTAACAATAATACATTGGGCCTTTTTTAAGAATTTTATCAAGAAAGGATTAAATAAGGGTGTAAAAAACCTCTGTTTTATAATATCGCTATGATAGGAAACAACAACTTTGCCACAAGGCCGCGCTAAGAAAAACGATATTACCGCAAGAGGATTGGGTAGATGAAAGTGTAAAATATCCGCCTTTTTTTTCTTAAGCCAGAAAGGCATACTCAAAGTCAAGGGAACAGAAAAGAGACTTCCCAGGCTAGCAATCCGATAAATATCTATCCCATCATCTTTTTCAATAGCGGTTTTTAATCTTGTATTTGCCACTAAAACCTCAATCTCTACTTCTTTTTTTATTTCGTTGACTAAAGTAAGTAAATGGTTCTCCGTTCCTCCGATATAAGGATAATAATATTTACCGATCTGCAGGATCCTTATTTTATTCATTGACTGGACATATATAAAACTTCCCTATCCGAGAAAAGCGCTTTTTTTCTTTCTTCCTTACGCTTTTTTAAGAACATCGGCCATCTTTTTATCGACCGCAAAAGACCTAAACTAAAATGAGCCCTGCCTAAGAGGGGCGCTATTAATATTAAAAGCGGCAAGGAGAATAACTGTTTATAAAAAAGGCTCTTGTCATGAAAGTTTTTCAGGGCGCACAGAAAATAATTTTCTCCGCTTATCTTATTAATCCCGGCCTCACCGCATATCTTTTTATAGGTGCCGTGAAATTTATGATACACAATGCTTCTTGGTTCATATACCGTTCTGTAACCCTGCTTCCAGGCGCGATAACACAAATCCAAATCCTCCCAGTAGACAATCATATCCTCATCAAATCCACCTAATTCTAAGAATTTATCCTTATCCACTGCAAATGCTCCACCGCAGGCGTATAATGTAGGCCTGGGCTCAATCGGTTCTTCAAATGTCCTTCTGAAAATTCCAAATTTGAATCTTCCCACAACCCGACCAAAATTCAAAGTCTTTTTATCCCATAAAAGCATCTTTGCCGCTACTGCAAAAAGATTTTCATCACTAGGAAAATGACTTACTAAAGGAGCAATAAAATCTTCCTTTACAATCACATCATTATTTAAACCAATAATAATATCGCCTTTGGCCTCTTGAATACCGATGTTCATTGCTTTAGCAAATCCAAAATTTTCTTTGAGCGAAATTGTTTTAACTTCAGAAAAATTAGACTTGAGATAATCAAGGCTTCCATCAGTTGAGCCATTATCTACCACGATTATCTCGCAGGTATCAGCGTAAACACTAACCGCCCTAGTTACTGAGGGTAGGCATTTCTCTAAAAATTCCTTGCCATTCCAGTTAAGAATAACGATACTTATCATCACCATTATATAAAATTCGGATGAACTTTTTCTTGCCTAATATTCCAGAGAACCATATTAAAGGTATTACAACGACACAAAGGAATACAATCTCTTAAATCAATACTTTCATAGACCATTTTTCTCTCTGGGGAATGCCAGATTTCTTTTAAGGTATTCTTATTTAAATCACCTATACAATATTTATTAACACCTCTAAAATGGCAACAGATATACATCTTTTTATTTGCAGAGATAACCGTAGCAAAATGATGACCATAGCATATATTGTACGGCCTTATTACTTGGTCATCATTGATACAATCATATTTATGTTTAGAATAAAGGACCTGAAAACCATCGCTTGATAATCTCAGACTCTTTTCTATCTCCCTAATAATTACCTTCTGCGCTTTTAGGGAATAATCAACTCCATGATTAGCAAAATTAGGAAGTAGAGGTCTAAATTGCGCATAATCTACTTTTAAGTCCTGACAAAGTAAGGCAAATTTATATATCTCTTTTTTAGTCTGGGGGTAAGTTAGATATCCTACCCCTATAGTACATTTAGAATTTATTTTTTTCTTTACCCCGACTAACAATCTAATATTATCTAGCACTTTATCGAACATTTTTCCATCCATTCTATGAGTAAACTTAAACATCTCTGCTGAAGCAGCATCTAAACTAATTCTTAACCAGGTACATTTTTTTAATAGACTTTTAGCGACCTTTTTGTCAATTAACATACCATTGGTAATAAATCCGATATCCAGACCAATTTTTTTGGCATATTCCACAGCTTTTATTGTATTCGGATTACAGAGTGGCTCACCACCACCGGTAAACGTCAAACCCTTCCCTCCAAAATTCTTTATCTGAAAGATAATATCTTGGGCTTCTTTAAAGCTTAGATTATCTTGACTCCCTCGCTCATAAAACCCAAAACACCAGGGACATCTATGATTACAAAGATTAGTCATATCTAATTCAAAGGTAATGGGCCGTGAAACCCCTGTCTCAAGCCACTCTTCTATCCTATCCAAATGCGCTAAGATTTTATCCGAACTAAATTGTTTCACGTCCATATATATAAATAAATTTATCTTATCCCATCTTTTGATTTTTTATTCTTTGCCAACTCTCGATATATTCCGCTTGGATTATTAGCTATAATGTTCCAGTCAAATTTTTCTTCCATGGTCTTTCTTCCTTCAGAACCAAGCTTGCTCCTATCTTAATCATCCCTGCGCATTTTTTTTAGATACCCAAGGAGACAGGCACAAATACTTAGTACCAATTCCGGCATATATTGTTCTATTGTGCGTTTGTAAAATTTGTAAAACTGGCGGATGCGTGTGTGAATTTCCGCACGCATAAGATAAAAAACTTGTACCCTAGGGATGATAGAAGGACATCCTGTATTAGCTTTTTTACTGCGCGCTGCGTAATTTTCATTCACTGCTGCGGCAATGAGGTCATCGCCAAACTCTGGCTGCCTCTGAGGCATATTGATCAACTTGCTAAGCCATGAAATATTATTCTGAAGCTTGGCCCGGCCTAAGAAAGCAAAATTACTCTCTGGAGTAAACACGCCTTTATTCAGATATAAAAGAGTGATTTTAGTACTCCATTCTTCAATCATAGCTATGAACTTATCCTTTGATAAATGTTCACATAGATATAATTCGAAATTCGACCAATCCCTGAACTTGATGAATTCCATGTCATTTCCGACAAGACCCTTCTTTTCAGCATACTCCCAAATCCTTGTGCCTGGATAAGGCCTAAGCAATCCCCACATAGGAGCATTTATCTTTCCATCACTGATATTTATAAAGACCTTACGCAATGTAATTAGCATATCTTCCTTTGTTTCAATAGGAGCACCAAGAATTATGCTTGGATTTACAAGTATCCTATGCTCATGGAGCAGGTCTATGGCCCTTTGGTTAATCTCTGCTGTGACAGCTATCTTGTTATAGTACTTAAGTATCTTGTCACTAAAGCTTTCTATGCCCATGCCAACACTAGTGACACCCATCCTCTGGAGTAGCTTGCATATTTCCGGCGTGATGCGATTTGCCCTCACCTGGCATGAGAAATTGCATTTTGCATTTATATTTTCTTTCTCGATAGCATTTACAAGCCCTTCAAACCTCTGATTATCCGCAATGAGAAGGTCATCATAGAAAGATATATGCTTCTTGCCAAGCTTAACAAGGTACCTTACATCCTCCATGATCCTCTCGACTGAAAACGACCTGTATTTCTGAAACATCTTTTCTGAAGCGCAGAAGCTGCATTTGAATGGGCATCCTCTTGAAGTCACTATGCAGCCTACCTCTCCTTTTTTGTAGAAAGGCAGGTAGTCATAAGGTATAGTGGGCAACGAATCAAGATCCTCTATAATCTCTCTAGGCTCTGTCATCACAGGCTTTCCATCTTTGATGAAAAATAATCCCTTAATCTTTACAAGCTCTGAGTAATCCAAGGAATTCTTGTTTTTCATAAAAGCTTTCAATATTTCGACAATCGTATATTCGCCTTCTCCAAGTATTGCAAGATCGAAACAAGGTCTGATCGAGAAGGGGCACAGGGTGATATGGATACCACCGATTATCACCGGCACCTTGAGCTTTTTCTTTATCCTAGAAGCCCAGTCTATGGCAACATGATAATTTTCTGTGACTGAGCTAATGCCAACAATGTCTGGTTTTTCCCTAATAAGGCTACGCAAATCTTGACTAAGAATAACATCCACCTGGGGTAATTCCTTCCTTATCATTCCTGCAAGATAGCCAATGCCTGCTGCAGGCAGTGAATTGTAATCATAATTCTTCATTTGCTTGGTAGCAATTATCAAGCCGAATCTCATGCGATAAACCTCATTTCGATCTTCTATCCACTATCATTCCTTAGCGTTTCCATCTACTAACTTTTGATATATACCGTCCAAATTGTAGGCTATTTTATCCCAGTCAAACTTTTCTTCTACGGTCTTTCTTCCTTCAAAACCAATTTTTTTCCTTAATCCCTCATTTCTCAAAAGCATAATTATTTTCTTAGCAAAATCTTTTTTGGTATTAGCTATAAAAATATTCTTCCCATCGATCGCCTCTATACCAGCTGTAGCCAAAGGTGTACTAACTACAGGTTTTTGCATTGCCCAGGCTTCCAAAATCTTACCTCTCATTCCTCCGCCAAGCCTTATCGGGGCAATAAAAACACAAGCCATATCATAATAAGGCCTAAGATCATCAACCCTTCCAGTTACAAAAATATTTCCATTTGCTAAAGTAAAGATCTCTGATGTGGGGAATGCGCCAACTATATATAATTTTATATTAGGAATTTCTCTTTTTACAAGTGGCAATATATCTTTGTAAAAATACAATACTGCATCAACATTAGGGTAATGGCCAAAATATCCAACATATAATAAACTATTCGATTCTTCTCTAATAGATTTTGGTTTAAAGTAAAAGATATCTACACCCATAGGAGCCACAAAGGTATTAGTTTTAGGACAAAAAGATTTTAGATTTCTTCTCTCTCTTTCTGTAAGAGTTATCACTGCATCAAACCTTTTACATATATTTATCTCGAAATTCAAATGGAGAAAATATTTAAATAAAATTTTTAATTTTTTAAATAGGCTCTTTTCGTATTTAAAAAAATCAAAAAGCCTCTTCGAAATTAATTCATGTATAGTTAAGACTACAGGAAATGTTGCCGTAAAATAGATATAATGCGCCATCTGCAAATATTCAATCTGTAGAATATCGAAATTATTTTCTTCAAGCATATCTAATAGTTCTTTTTGCATCTGTTCAGAAAAAAACTGATAAAATGGAAACTTTGGGCTAAAATTAGATAAGGAAAAATCGCCCTGTCGAGAAATAACTCTTACTTTCTGACAGTATTTTTCTAACTCAGGTATATATTGCCTTTCTTCTTCGCCCTCTAAATAGGAAAGCACGCTTATCTTATACTTTTGAGAAAGTCTAACTATTAGATTAAACATCCGTCCTGCGCCAGCATGAACACCTATGTGGGGCAGATAAGGACACAAAAATAAAATTTTTAACATTTTCTATAATCTCGGCTGCTTGATAAAATCTCATTATCGGAAATCTTAAAGTTTGTAGGCATCTTAATTCGATTTATCAATACTTCAGGTAACTGCTTCAATGCGAGGACAAACGAATAAATGCCAAAGAGACCCTTTTTTGTAAATGTCAAATATGCGAGTCGCAAAGGCAAGAATAAAAAATGCCTTTGAAGTATCCCGTGGTCTGAAATATTTTTCCATATCAAAAGATATTTATTTTTCTGTATAATAATATCAATGTGTTCTTCGCCGTGTAATTTGAGATTGGTTGCGCGATGTCTATGGTAAACCTTACTTTCAGGCGTAAACATCACACGCCAGCCATGCTTCCATGCAAGATGAGAGATATCTGCATCTTCAGTATAACAAGGATTAAAAATAGGATTAAAACCGCCTAAGGATAAAAACTTTGTTTTATCGTAGGCTGATGAACCTCCGCCCGCCCAATAAATAGGATAGTATCCTGTAAGGTTATCATCGTAAATCGGATCGTGTGCATATTCAATTTCGCCATATATAAATTTACCTGATGTTTTACCCGTTTCGCATCTAAACTTTTCTGGATTACTAAGAAAAATTTGGCTTGATACTGCAAATATATTACTGTCAGTAAAGCCATTCAAAAGAGGCCTGATGAAATTCTTATCTACAACCATATCATTGTTTATCAAAATAACAATATCGTTAATTATAGTTTTTATTCCTATATTATTTCCTCCAACGAAATAATAATTTTTTTCCAGCTCTATTATTTTAATCCCTGGAAATCTTTCTCTTACGAAATCCGTACTTCCATCAGAACTTCCATTATCCACCACTATAATTTCATGGTCTTTTCCATCCCATTTCACTGCCTCAATCACAGAAGGTAGACATTCTTCAAGCAATTTCCTACCATTAAAATTAACTATTATAATAGAAGCTGTATTTCTATCAGGATTGTTCATCTCTACTTTTGGATCTTTTTTTGGCTTTTTATTACATTTATCCACAATGAAAATTATTAAATATAGACCTACTGATAAAGAAATAGAAAGTACAAATATAAGCATTGCGAAAATTAATTTCAAAAAACGGCTTAAAAACAATATTTTCATATTCTCTTCTTCATGCCATAATCCATTCGCCTTTAACAGTAAGTAAACCATATTTAAAATTTCTTTGACCACGGATAACAAAAAATTCATAGTCTCGTTCATGGTGATCATAAAAAACTTTTTCTTCAATATCATGAATAGAAACACTAACTCTATATCTTCCTTCTCTAAAAGGGATAGCGTTTATTTTATAGATTAATATTCCTCTATTTTCAACATAGTCTATTTTATATTCATCATCCCTCGTATTAGGTCCAATAAGATATATATCGTCCTGGAAAATACCCACGCCAAAGACAGGATTTTGAATTTTTTCGTGAGATATATATTCAATTATAATCTTCATCTCTTCCCCTATCCTGAATGTATTAAGGATTTCTTCTTTATTATTTTTAAAATAGACACGGTTAATTTCTATTTTTTTAACCTGCCAATTTATCTCTTTTTCTCTGGCCAGGCGCATATATCTGTTTATGGCCATCTCTGGTTGGCCATCAAAAACGATGCATCCCTTATCCATTAAAATAACCCTTTCGCAAAGCGCTCTTACCATATTTAGATTATGGGAAGTAAAGATAACGGTCCTGTTTTCCTTTTTGAATTCTTTAATCTCGTTTAGGCACTTCCTTTGGAACATTTCATCCCCTACAGCCAAAACCTCATCAATTAACAAAATATCCGACTTAAGCAAGACGGTTATGGCAAAGCCCAAACGTAGATACATACCAGTAGAATATGTCCTAACCGGGGCATCAATAAAATTACCGATATCGGCAAAATCAATAATAGAATTAATATTTCTTTGTATTTCTTTTTTAGGTAAACCCAAAATAAAACCATTGAGATATATATTTTCTCTTCCGGTTAAATCACCTTGAAAGCCCGCCCCTAACTCTAAAAGACCTGCTACTTTGCCGTTGATTTTAAAAGAGCCTCTTGTCGGCTTAGTTACGCCACAGAGAATTTTTAAAAGTGTGGTCTTACCCGATCCATTCTTACCGATAATCCCCAGGGTCTGTCCTTTAGGAATATCTAGATTTATCTCTTTTAATGCCCAGAATTCCTTTTGTTTTATATTGCCCCGACATAAATCTAAAAATGATTCTTTAATAGAAAGCCTATCTCTATTTCTATATTCTAATCGGTATTTCTTGCCTAGGTTATTTAACTGTATGGCTAACATTTATTACACCAAATCTACGAATATCTCTTCATAATGATGGAAGCTAAGAAAACCTAGAATAAAGAACATAACAGCCACTAAAAATGATTCTAAGAGCAAAACCATATTAGGAATGGCTCCGTAAAGAAAGATATCCTGATAAGCGCAGATTATGCCAGTCATAGGATTCAATTTATAAATTAAAAATAAGCTTGCAGGTAAAGTATTCCTTGCCATTTCTAATGAATAGACGATAGGCGTAGCATAAAACCAAAGTAGCAAAATTATATCCATAATGAATTGCGTCTCCCGATATGTAGTATTTAAACCGGTGAGGAAGAGAGAAATCCCGATGATTAATATTATTTGGATAAAAATAATTAGAAGCAGCCATAATATTACAGGAAATAAAGATATTCTATAAAATAGGCTAAAAATAAAAAGAATAATCAAAGTAAAAAGGAAATTAATTATATTAGTAAAAATATTCGAAATAGGCAGGATTTCTCGGGGAAAATAAGTTTTTCTTACCAAGTTAGCGTTAACGAGAATGGAATTAGCTGCTCCGTCTAAAGAGCTCTTTAGAAAACTCCAAGGGAAAAGGCCGCTTAATAAAAATAAAGTGTAATTTTCTATTTTTATCTTAAATATAAATCTAAAAACAAATATAAAAATACCCGCTTGAACTAATGGCGCAACTAACAGCCAACTAAAGCCTCCGGTTGCTTTACGGTATTTCACCTTTAAGTCCTTTAAGGCTAAACTGAATAATAACTGCCGCCATTTAAAAATCTCTTTTATTTGAAGAATCATTCTATTTTCGTAATTTTTCCTTCCAAGGGAGGCGGGGATATGGGTGAGTGTTCTTTTATATATTGTACTAACACATCAAAATCCATTAAGCCAGTATCGTATCTTTTCTTAGCATCTTTAACCATATAATAACCGCCCAAACCTGCGGCAAGATAACTATTAACCGCAACTCTGTAAGTCCTACTTAAGACTAATTTCTCATCTCCTACCTCTATCTCTACAACACTATCTTCCTTTTTTCTCTTTAAGTCATATGCGTATCTTAAGCCTGAAACCTGAAGTACTCCTCCTGCCTTTTCCAATCCATAAGAAACGCCTATCCCTAACATCTCTTTTATCTGCTCACCCGTTAGTTCTAAAATAGCTAAATTAAAACCCACGACTTCTAATCTATCAATAATCGGTAAAATATTGTATACATCACCCAAGGTAACTTCTCCTTGTTTTAAATCCGCCTGAAGGCCTGCTATTAATGCGATATCCGCCTTCGTTTTTTGTCTTAAAATATCCGCTACCCAATTACCTAAAGCCGATTCTTTATCTCTTAAATTCCTAAAGCCGGTTTGGGCATAACCAATGACCTCTTTTTTCTTTTCTTGAACTATCTCTGTATATTTTTGAACGATAGTTTGAATTTTAAGAATGGGCTTAATCTCTACTGCCCGTAGTTCTTTTAGTTTGGACTTATATTTTAATACCTTCCCATGCCTATCTAATATGGAGTCTATCCTATAACCATCCATTCCTTTCTCACAAGTACAGACAATAACAGTTTTATTCTTCGGGTCAATATAAAATGGCCATAAATCTCTGTACCCTTGGCGGTCATTGCCCCCGATGATTACATTAATATCCTTAACCTCTTGAGCCAGCCTTTTATCTTCTTCTAAACCCAAATTGCTCAAGACTATGATTAAATCTATCCCTGCTTTATTTAATATAGAAACATATTTTCTAGCGGTTTCAAAAGGATTGAGAATTTTAAGCCCCTTAATATTTTCTGTAAATACCACCGGAGTAGTTATACCGATAATTCCGATTTTTATTCCTTTATATTCCTTTATAATGTATGGCCTTACATAATCTATAATTTCATCAGTATCTTCTTTTATAATGTTAGCACCCAAAAAAGGAAATTTTGCCTCCTTCGCTAATCTCCTTAAATTTTCTTCTCCAAAGGTAAAGTCTTTTGGTCCGATTACCAGCGCATCATAGCCAAGATTGTTCATTATATCAATTATTGATGAGCCTTTTAAAAGATAGCCTTCAGCTTGACCACTAAAGAAATTACCCGTATCTAAAAGAAAAAAGCCTCTATTTTCTCTCTCAGCGCTTTTTCTTTCTTTCTTAATATAAGCGGCTAAATAAGCTGAGCCGCCCAGTAAAGACTTTCTTTCATACCCATATTCTACACGGGGGCTAATAAAGCCCTGCAAATCTGTAGTATAAGCTATGCTCACAATTCTTTCTTCTCTTGGGGTTATTAAAAGATAAACAGAAATTGCTATTAAAAACCCACCTGATATTACTATTAATACTATCTTCCTCATTCTGCCTGCCATATCTGAAATGTTTCTAATGGTTCGATAGATATGCCATAAGGTAGCGAGCCTATTTCATAAGTATAAAAATTTACTCTATCTCTGGGTAACATAATCCGAATAGGATACCAACTTTTATAGTTAATTATCCTTACCAACTTAAGTTTTTCTTTTAAGTCTTGGGAAAATGACTCATGGTCACAGATAAAAGGCATAATGATTATCTGGCCTTTTTCGGGCATATCATTTAACGCTAAATAAGTAAAACCTTCTTTTTCCATATAATATTGAAATCCCCAATGGCCACGGAACCATATTTTTTCAGGCTTTTCTTTAAGGTATTTTACATGGGTTTGCACAAAGTTTCGATAAGTATCTGCATAAATATAATCCGCATGGGTAATTGAAACTGAAAGCACAAAATTTAAAATGACTCCTGTATAAACAATAAAGGTATAAAATCTCTTTTTATTGATTTCTTGAGATAGAGATTTGAGAAATAAACATATCATAGGGGGAATCAGGAATAAGGTATATTTTGGAGAAGCAAACCAAGTGATTACAAAGATATTATAACAAGAAATAACCCCCAACCATATTAACAAAAAAATTATGTCTATCCGGTTAACGCCCTTATCATTTAAAAGATTTATGGCTTTTTGATAAAAAAGTGTTCCTAAGGATGCTAAAAGAACAACTAAAGTCAGACGGAATAAAGTATATTCTTTCAGGAAGTAAATAAAAATAAGAAGAGCTAACCAAATTATAAAAAAATAAATGCATAAATCTTTTCTTATTCTAATCAATAAAATAAATAAAAAAGGAAAAATCGTTGCCCCCCCAATAATACTTAACGTACCCAGCGAATTAGATAAAATTGATAAAGATGTAAGCTTAAAGTATTTATGCCAGTAAAGCAGGGTTATAAAATGCGTTTTTCCCAAAAAGACGATATTATGCAAACAGCATATTCCAATTATGCCAAGGCAAATAGATAATGACAATATGCCTTTTAGGAATTTTCTCTTCATAATAGAGTAGAAAAATAGTACAGGTATAACGGTTAAGCCCGGATATTTTATAAGGCAGGTTAAGCCAGCAAGGAAACCCGAAATTATTAACCACCATTTATTTTCTCTGTCTATTCCATATATAAATGCGCACACCGTTGTCAGATAAAATGCTAGCAAAGCTACGTCAGGCATTATATTAGTAGCGCAAACCATAAAGCAAGGAGTGGAAACTAAAAGTAAAGTAGATAGTAAAGCTGGTATATTAAAACGCTTGCTAAGTAAATACATTGATATGATAGCAATAACTGGAAATATAAGATAAAAAATATGTAGCCATAACTCATTTTCACCCATTATCTTAATAACAAATGCTACATAGTAAGAAAGTAGCGGTGCATCGGTAAAGAGCCAAAGACTCTGGGGGAAACCAAACCAATTAGTAGTGGCATCGGAGTAAGACAATAAAGGCGTTTTCAAAATTTGCCTTGCGCAATATATTAGCGTCGTATCATCAATATGAAAGGCCTTGTTTACAAATGGCAAAAGTGCCGCAAGAGTTAAAATTATAATGATACCTAATTTTACTCGGTAAGATAATTTCTGTGCGATCGCCACTATATTTTCCTTGGTTTTAATCTCGCAACTAAATGTATTCCAAGAAATGATGTTATCAATATAAGACTCAAAAAACTTATATATTTACCGACCTTAAAAGATACTGGGTCGTAAATAAAGTCTACTTTATGATCTCCTTTATCCAAATAAACTGCCCTCATTATATAATTTGCACAAAAAAGCTTATCCTCCTTGCCATCGACATAAACCTTCCATCCTGGATAATAAGAATCGCTTAGGATTAGAAATTTTGAAGAGCTCAAAACAACATTTATCGCTACTTCATTTGGCTCATATTTAGTTATCGTAACCTGCTCTTTTTCAAGTCTATGGTCTATAGTCTTTGGTCTATGGTCTATATCCGGTTCTTCTTCAAGAATAACATATTTAGTCGGTTCAAAATACTTACTCGATAAATGCCGTAATATTTCTTCTTTTTCTTTAATCACAACCGCTTTAGGTACAACAAAGGCACGAGGGAAAACCTCCATATTTTCATATATCCGGATCTCCTTATTATATATTAACCTAAGTTTATCTTCGTTAATTTCTCGGGTGGTTAAAATATATTTAACATTTATAAGGTCTGTTAAAATAGATTTAGAATCGGTAAGATGAATGTAGTATGGACAGATAGATTGCAATACGGCATCCTTATCAATTAACGATATAAATTCTATGTATCGTTTAAGATAAAGCGACCCAATCCCATTAACATTTTGAATCTTATAGGGAAACATTGTATTAGAAGGAAAGGTAGTATCTTCTAAGCTTATGGCTCTGTATATGCTAGAATCATTTTTGAGGAACTTTACCGCTTCTACTTCTGGATAGATTAGTTCCGGTTTCACTATGGGTAAGTACCTCAACCCAAAATAGAATAAATCTACGATAATAACCAAACAAAGGATAACTTTAAAAAGAATAGTTGCGCCTTTTTTAAAATATAAAATAAATATACATATGCTTGCGACGGTAAGTAGAAATGGAATATATATTACCGGGCTAAGTAGATGGTAATATCTTAGATAATCTTCATAAGAAGAGCTAAAGTTTTTAAAAAAATTCTGCAACATAATACCGAAATTCGGCTCACCGGAAAAACGGATATTGAAGATGTTCTTACCTTGATTTATAATATGATCTTTGCCTATTTGTAAGGCCGAATTTCCTAAAAGAAAAAGAAATATACCGATAAATAAACATTTTATAATAAATTTGTTTAATGCCTTTATCCTTGATTTTAAACCTTTCTCTTTATCTAAATAATCGGCGCCAAAACCTGCCAAAACCGAAGCGGCAAAGGTATATAAGAATATAATTCTGGTGAAACCAATACTTCTGTTATATCCTGGAATCAAATAAAGTAAGGCCAGAAATGGAGTTTGCAGGTATACTAATAATGAAAAAATTGCAATTACCAAAAAGGGGACAATTAATTTATTTTTTCTGCTTGATAGCGCGAATACCGCCAATATCAACGGCAATATACCAATATAACCACATAGTTCAACATAGTTTTCTGCTCCCCAATAATTATTTGGGTTACCAAATATATTGGGAACGATAAAAGTAATAAGATGCAAAAAGCAGGAAAGGTTGATTAGTTGAAATTTATATTTATATAAATTTCCTATTCTGTGTGAAAGAGGCACTAGCTCAGCAAATGGAATAAGCTGTATAGCCGCTAAAACGAATCCAAGTAGAAATGCTATTCCTAAGAAAAAAAGGCAATGTAACATTTCTTTTATTTTCTCTTTACCAGAATATAGTTGTGGAATCCTGATTATAGTATAAATAACGATACCCAACAAAATATATAAGGAAACCTGAATATGACCACTCAAAAACTGGAAAGCTATAGCACCTCCTGCAAGTATCGCAAACAGGATTCTTTTTGGTCCACGAACCATCTTTTCAAGAAAAAGAAGAATTAGGGGAAGCCAGAGTGCTGTAGATATGCAAGTTGGATCCTCCAACCAAACCATAAAAAACCCGTTGAACATAAAAACCAAGGAGGCAACAAAAGAACCAAAAGAACTGACTTTAATCGTATGCATAAAAAGAAACATCAGCAGTCCGGCAAGAAAAATTTGGGCAATATTAGCATAACCAAATGCCTGCTTAAGAGGAAAAAGATAAAATATAAGACTAAAGGGACTAAATATTGCTGAATAATGATTAGCCAGAAATGGCTTCCCGCACAAAGTATAAGGATTCCAGAGCGGAATCTGTCCTTCTTTTATCATCTCATTGGCATAAAACATCGCTGGATAAAAATATACTATGTTGTCACTAAAATAGTTATTACGCACGGGCTGCGGATTAGTAATGTAGAATTTCCAAGGATACCATTGTTGTAATATATCAGCCGCAACCGTCGTTTCTCCTAAAAAAATAACTCTCCAGAAGAAAACACAAGTTATACACAGTAATATCAGTGCGATTATAATAATTTTTTTTGTACTGCTTGCCATTAGATAAACCGCGGTTGGCTTTTTTGTTTATTATTGTTCTGATAACAAAATATAAATTGCAATACTCTTTTTAGCCCCCTGATAAGATCCTGCGGGGTTAAAAATAAGAATTTGAGCATTTTCATAAAATAACGGGGTCTCAAGTAAAAATTATAAAAAAATAACTTTGATAATTTTAATCCTTTCTCCTGCAACTGCCTATCTCTAAATGTACATAAATATGGAAATAAACTAAAGGTGACTTTATCTTTTAGCTCCCCAAAAAGCCTTGTACCTGGATAAGGGGTGATATCTGTTGCGTTCACATACTCCAAATCCAGCTGTTTTGCCAAAACAACGTCTTTTTTAAATTCATCTTCGGTTTGTATGCCTCCGACTATAAAAAAACCTGTAACTTCAATATTATTTTCTTTTATAAGCCTAACTTGTTCCTTTATTAAATCTGCATTATAGCCCTTTTGGTAACAATCAAGGACTCTTTGCGAACTCGTTTCTATTCCTAAGTAAATACGCTTTGCGCCTGTCTTTTTCATTAAGCGAGCCATTTCTTTATCTAATGTACCGACGCGGGTCATTGCTACCCATTGAAATTTAAGATTCCTTTTTAAAATAAGGCTGCATAATTCCATAGTTCTATTTCTGTTTAGAGTAAAGGTATCATCCAAAAAACGAATAGTCTGAACCTTATATTTTAAGACAAGTTCTTCTATTTCGGTTACCACATTTTCTACAGAGCGAAAAGTCATCTCTTTACCATAAGTAGGAATACAGAATGCACATCCGAAAGGACAACCTCGACTGGTCAAAATAGTAGCGAATGGCTTTTTTAAGAAAAATTCATTATATAAATTAATATTCACCAATTCCCAAGCTGGAAAAGGAATCTTATCTAAGTCTCTAATCCGCTCTCTGGGTTGATTTATAGCGATATCTCCATTTTTTCTATAAGCTAGCCCTTGGATATTTTGGTAATCTTTTCTTTCCTTAAAGGCGTCATACATTTCAGAAAAAGATAGTTCTGGCTCATTCATAACTATATAATCTATCGCTGGATTGCATTTGAATGTCTCTTCGGGGAATATCGTTGGCAAATATCCCATACAAGCTATTTTAACGGATGGGAGATTAGCTTTTATAGCCGTTATTGTTTGCATATCTTCGGTAAATGACTCTATGCCTGCCATAAAAACTAACAATTCTGGCTGGTAAATATTTAAACGTTTTATAACTGTCTTAATATTTAATTCTTCGGCAATGGCATCGATTAAAATACGGTCATCTTTTTTCCATTCTTTAATAATCGCGCCTAAATACATAAGCTCCAAAGGAGGAAAAAGGAAGTTTGAAACACAGTAGGTACAACTGTAGCGACGAATAAGCTTCTCCTGATATGGCAGATTAAGTAGACAGGTTTTCATTTAGAAAATAGCAAATACTTTTATCATTTATGTACTTATTTAAAATCTAACTTATTATAGGCTTTTGGGATGGCGTCAATTCTTCTTATTACCTCATCGTAATCGAGGCCTACCTTTTTAAGATAATCTTTAATTGCCTCATAGCGAGGCTGATTTTCCTGTTCTATAATTCTTAAGGCTTCACTTCTCGTAAGTATACCTTCCCTTATCTGGTTACTGCGAAAGGCATCATTTTCCGTAAATCCAGCGATCGTTACATAGATATAATTATAAAATGGCGATGTGCCATCATCAGTCCTCCAGGTAAGTATCGTATCCTTCTCGGTCTCCCAATCATATTCTCTCTTGAGTGTGGAGACGATTTTTTCCTCCTCCCATCTCACATAGTGCCATAAATATACGAAATTAAAACGCATCATGCAGGTAACTCTATAGGCAAAAAGAGTATCCCAAGCAGAGCTGTTCAAATAAGCCGGGTTTAAGATATATTGCCAGATAGAGGATAAAGCTAGTTTCACCCTTTCTATAACCGGCATCTCATGCATAATCCCACGAGGCTCACTATCTCTGACTCCTAGAAAACCAAATTTATATTCGCTCGTTTCCAGTTCATTACCGCGGCATAAAAAAATTAGTTTAATACCGTAATTTTTTGCCGCCTTACCCACATAATATTCTACCATTTTGTCACCGGCCATAAATAAAGGCACCATACCCAAATGCGGCCTCTCTAGCCACGCCTCGATGTTTTCTCTGATAAATTTCCTTTTCTTAGGGATATTCGCGGCCATGATTACATGCTCTACCCCTAATTTCCCCACCATTCGGGCTTGGTTTCTGCGTCCAATATCTGCTACCATCCCCCAATCATAAGTAAAGGCAATGGGGTTCATCCTTAATACTTTTTTGAGATAATGCAGCCCAAAGGAGCTATCCCTTCCTCCGCTAAAAGACAACACGCAATCCGGTTTGCCATTTCTGCTGCGGTATTTAGCCGCTAATTCCTCCAAAGCCTCCTCGCCTTTTACTTTAATTTTTTTATAATTTAAGCAGTAATTGCATATGCCTTCGGCATTAAATTTAATAAAGGGCATAGTCTCGGGTAAAATACACCTAACACACCGTCTCATAATATTTCTAATTTAAATTAAATTTTTGCTCGGTTTGTTTTCGTAGGTCAATAAGACAGCCGGAACCGGCTTTTAGCTGTGAAATAATATATTGCCCTATAATTGGCTCTAACCTAAGCTTCCTAATCAGTTTTTCTAAAATATATGACTCAGAGGCAAAAATATATAAATCCTCCCTTTTATTTTTACAGGTATATAGAGAGCCGGTATTCGTGGCTAAGATTAAAGTATCGCCACCGGATACAAAAGCGGCTATAGAGGCAGAGCCCTGGATTTTATTGAATACGGCTTGCGTGACAGATATCGAAGATAACCCGTTATTAATAAGAAGGTTGAGTAAGCTAAAAATTAGCTCACTATCTGTTACCCCTTTCCTGATTAAAGAAAAATCTTTGACCAGCTTTTCCTCGTTCACTATTATTCCGTTATGCACTCCTACAACGCTATCGCAGATAATAGGAGAATTATTATTATTATCTAACTGAGTGCCATTTGTAGCAAGGCGGTTGTGCCCCATAATAGCAATGGGTTCTCTAATTAAAGCGTTGCATTGAACGTTCAATAGGTTATTGAAAAGTTCATTATATATTTTAGTGCGGATAAAGCGAGTGCCAATTATGTTCTGTTTATGTATGCTCAATTCTCCCTTGCTAAGTATCGCAATCCCCGCTGCTTCTTTACCCCGCGATGCTGATAATATAAATAGATTATCTGTTACGGACTTTAGAAGAGGTAAGGAGTAATTTGTGTTTTCTTTAAGCAGAAGTCCGAAAATACCGCACATATAACCTCTTTAGGTTAGACGGCACTATAAGAAGTAATGTGAATAATTTACCTTAAAAAATTATTATAATACTTATCTTCTTTAATTGCAATATCTAATGCAAAAGTTGTTAAAAAATGTTAAAATGAAACGTATGGCTACTGCCATTAATGCATTATCTATAGATTTAGAAGAATGGTATCAAGCAGAACTGATTAAAAAATACGTAAAGAACCTGCCCAAAAATAGCCTAGTCAGAGATTCTACCGGAATATTACTGAAACTTTTAGATAGGTATAACACTAAAGCGACATTTTTTGTTGTAGGGGAAGTTGCGGTGCAAAACCCAGAATTGATAAGAACCATATACAGTAATGGCCATGAAATAGCAAGCCACGGTTTTTCACATAAGACATTATCTGAAATTGGCCCGGATGGTTTAAAAAATGAGTTAAAAGAATTTAATAAGGTCATAACCGACATTCTTGGTAATATAGAAATAAAAGGCTTCCGTGCCCCTACCTTTTCTTTAAATCAAAATACAAGCTGGGCAATTGATATTCTAAGAGAATTTAAAATTAAATATGATTCGAGCATCTTCCCAATAAAATTAGGTCTTTATGGTGTTAGCGGTGTACCCCTTAATATATATGGCTTAAATAGTAATGACATAAAACTTCCTGATGCAAAAAGTGATATAAAAGAATTCCCTCCGACTGTATTTGAGGTGCTTGGAATAAGATTGCCTGTATCAGGGGGGTTCTATTTAAGAGCCGTTCCAATTTATTTACAAAAACAATTTTTAAAATTAATTAATAGAGATAGGCCTTTCATAATATACCTGCATCCTTGGGAATGCGATGTAAGTACCCCCAGGGTTAAGATGAATGCATTATCTAACTTTATAACTTACTATAATATAAAATCTACGCTCACTAAGCTTGAGGAATTATTAAAAAATTTCAGATTCGACCGCATTGATAACATATTAGAGGTATAGACGATGAATATTCTGGGAATAACCGGTCTTGGCGTATCCCCTGCTGCCTGTCTTGTGCAGGATGGAAAATTAATTGCCATGGCAGAAGAAGAACGTTTCAACCGCATAAAAGGTTCTTTTGGCTTGCTTCCTGAACAGGCAACGCGCTTTTGTCTGAATTATGCTGGGCTTGGCCTTGACGATATAGATTATATAGTCTTTCCTTGGGACACTGCTAAATATAGGCTGTATATGCCTTATTTTCTTTTTATGACTTATCTAAAACGCGCCCCTAAATTTCAAGGGCGTCTTTCTACTTTAGCGCTTAAAGAACTACTAAAATATCAGCCCAGCAATGTAAAAGCCTCGATAAAATCTATGTTACGTAAAGCAGGAATTAAGGGTAGGATCCCTCCTATTGAATTTATTCCACACCATCTTGCTCATGCTGCAAGTGCCTTTTATTGTTCAGGTTTTGATGAGGCACATATCCTTGTTATAGATGGAAGCGGAGAGGATAAATGTACCACTATATTTAAGGGTAAAGGTTTAGAGATTAAAGAGAAAAAATGCTTTCGCATACCGGATTCACTGGGTTGGTTTTATCAAAGTATCACCGAATTCTTAGGGTTTTTGCCTAATAGAGATGAAGGAAAAACCATGGCTTTAGCTGCGTATGGTAAATATAACGAAAATGTATATTCAAAATTTAAAAAAATGATAGATTTTAATAAAAATGGTAATTATCGATACGACGCCAGTTATAGTTTTTTAGGTAAACACAGCCGCGGTGAAGTTTACAGTAAAAAAATGGTAGAATTATTGCAAGATATCCGCTATCCTAAACAACCCATTCAACAAATACACAAAGATATTGCCTTTACTGCGCAGGATATCTTAGAAAAAATTGTTATTTCTCTGGCAGAAAACATTGCGCATGAGCCTGACTATAACAAGAAAGTCTGTATTGCCGGAGGCGTAGGTCTAAACTGTAAGATGAACGGCGTTATAGCCAGTAAAAATTATGTAGAAGATATATTTATACCGCCTGTAAGTAATGATGCGGGCTCGGCATTGGGTGCAGCCTTATACTCATCTAAAGAAAAAGGATATAATCCAAAATTTAAGATGGAACAAGCCTACTGGGGACCTGAATTTACCAATGCCCAGATAAAACAATTGCTCGACAGAACAGGCGCAAGGTATAAAGAAGAATCAAATATCGAGACGACTATCGCAGAGTTATTATCTCAAGATAAAATCGTAGGCTGGTTTCAAGGTAGAATGGAAATCGGTCCACGCGCCTTAGGAGCAAGGTCTATATTAGCTAATCCGCTAAAAGAAGAGATGAAAAATAAAGTCAATACAGTCAAGGGCCGGGAAACTTGGCGGCCATTTGCTACTTCAATTTTGGATGAAAATAAAGATGAATTTTTAATCAAAGCAAAGGAATCGCCTTTTATGAACTTAGCCTTTAAGGTCTCTCATCAAATTAAAGAAAACATCCCTGCGGTTGTGCATGTGGATAATACTACACGAGCACATCTTGTTAAAAAGGATGTGAATCTAAAATATTGGAAACTAATAAAGGAATTTGGAAAGATTGATGGGACAGCGGCTATCCTTAATACTTCACTCAATATTCAGGGAGAAGCTATCGCGTGTTCACCTGAAGATGGATTAAGGACATTTTATGCCACAAGTATAGATTATTTAGCACTAGGAGATTTTTTAATATATAAATAGAAAAATTTTATAGGCGATTATATAAAATCATTTTTTTAATTTTAAGATGATATGCTTACAAGGATCAAATTTGTTACGAAATTTCTGTGCTTTCGCTATAGCAAGACCATTATTTTTAATTAAATCCACCCAAGATAATGTATCAAAAAAACTATATGGCAAATTTACTCCGTAAGGTCTATTACAAATATAATCTATACATCTTAATAGCGCAAGATCCATCTTAGTGTCCCAATAATGGTCTTTTATGAGAATATAATTTTTAGATACTCTTTTTGCTTCTTCAATTATTTTTTGTGGATTATTATCATGGTGCAAAACATCAATAATCATGACGCAATCAAAAGAATTTTCTTTAAAAGGGAGTTTTTTACCATCGCCTATTATTATCGGCACAAAAGTTTTCGGTTGAATATGCGTATCCACTCCAACAAATTTAATATCAAGTTTAATCTTAATATTTTTAGCTAATCTACCACATGAAGTTCCAACGTCTAAAACAACTTTAGAGTCTTTAAGAAGGGGGGCCAAAATATGAACAAGGCGTTTAAATCGTAATGGAAACAATATTGCTTCATCCAATAATCTTAAAAATCTTAAAAATATTTGCATAAATAATGTCTATCTTATTCAAAAAATATTTTATTTTTTTTCCTTTTAATCTTTATAACAACCAACAAATATAATATTAAATTAATAAAAAAATCTATAAAACTTGGTCCTCTTTTTCTGTAGTAAGGAACGCATATTTTGTAATTATTATCGACCTTGTATCCTAAGAGACTGGCGGCAATGCCGATTTCCCCGGCGCAGGAATATCTATATCCGATATAATAATTTAACAGGTTTTCAATAAACGCTATTTTCATCATTTTAAAACCGCACTCAATATCTCTAAATTTAAATTTCCCTAAATAAGAGGCGATTAATGACAGAAAACTATTACCGAGAATTCTATAACTTGGATAACCCGAAAAATCCCTTTCGGCAATCAAAACATCGCGATTATTATTTTTGAAATATTCGTACATATTGTTTATTTCATCTGGATCGTGCTGTCCATCGCCATCAAGCATAACTATCGCGTCTTCATGCGAAAACCTACCCTTTCTACGCTGCTGGGAAACAAACCTAAACCCCTGCAATAAGGCATACGACATCCCCTTATTTTTCTTAAAAGAAAGATAATAAACATTTTTTTTATTTCTTGCCCAATTAGATATTAAAGAATCTGTCTTATCAAAAGAGCCATCGTTAACAATTACTATATAATCCAGCTTTTTTTCTAACTGGTTCAGGACGCCGATGATAGTTTTTTCTTCGTTAAAAACCGGTATTAATCCTATCAGCATAATATGTTAAGAGGAGATTGTAGTTAACTGGCGGGTTCATACCTTACAAAGACTCGCCAACCACCTGCTAAAATTATATTAAAACCCCAGGCAAAGACAAAAACCAAAGATGGGATAAAACCCCAGAGATGTCGCATAACATAAACTATAGATATAGAGGCTAAAGCGCTAATTGTGCAGGCATTGAAAGTATTAATGAAAATTTCTTTTTTTGAAAAGCGCCGCGAATGTACATAGAATCTAAAAATAGAAAAGATAATTAGGTGAGCAACGCTGATATGTGGCCAGAGGTGAAGGTAGGGTATAAAGGAAGGCATTTCTATGACACCATTGAATCTAATTAGATATGCGCTATAGAATGCCATATTTACAAATACAATATCAGTAATTAACCAACTAACAACACGATAAATTTTTTTAACTAACAACATATTTGGATGCCTCCCGAACAATTTCTTCCTCTATTACCTTTGCATTTTTGTTAGAACCGATAAATAGACTTAAGCCGCTTAACTGATTTATTCTTCGGGGTATGCCAGCACAATTCTGAAAAATATATTTTATTGCATCTGGGCTAAAAATATCTTTGGTTTGCCCTGCAACCTTCAATCTAAAATTGATGTAATTATTTGTTTCTTCTTCGTTTAATCGGTCGAGATGGAATTTTACCGCAATTCTCTGGCTAAAGGGTTTATTAGCACTTATCTTTTCCTCCAATTCATTCTGGCCTAATAGAATAAGCGTAAGAAGGAATTTATCCTTAAACTGTAAATTTAAAAGCAGCCTCAATTCATCGAAAGCCATTTTATCTTCAATGATATGGGCATCATCGATAATAATTAATGTCTCTTTCCCATCATTAGCATTGTTAATCAAGGTCTCTTGCAATATATGCAAAAGGTCTGTCTTTTCAAAAGGTAGATTATCCTTTATTCCTAAATTATAGACAATCTCACGTAAGAGTTCTGTAGATTTCAGATTAGGATTTCTAATAAAAGCATGTTTGTATTTTTCTCCCAAAGATTCTAAGAGGACTGCAACCGAAAGGGACTTTCCGCAACCAAAAATTCCTGTAAGCATTGCCGCACCTAAGGATTCTTTTATACAATAGGAAAACATATCCAATGCTTCTTTGTGTTCCTTTGAGCAATAAAAAAAGCGTGGGTCTAAACTATTTTGGAAAGGATTCTCAGTTAATCCCCAATGTGTCTCATACATCTTAATCTTTTATTCTATCTTAAAATTTACTATGTGTAAAGTCGCTATTCTAACCGCCTATCTCTTTCTTTATCTTCTGCTTAAGACCCTTGCCGACAAGAGAAAATTTGTCTTCCCTTGTCTCCCATTTCGACCTTAGGGTAACCAAAAAAGACAAGATTATCAGATAAAGGTCAAGTATAAACTAAAGTTTTCTTTAAGAAATTAATTCGCTTATTAGTCATTTTATCTTATAAAAAATGGTAACACTGATAAAAATTTTAGGAAGCATTTTCGTTCAGGCGTCTTTCTAACATATTCATTCTTCTTACCTTTCTCTCAATAAACCCAATTGTCCTTAGTCCAACAAATAATCCGATGCCTAAGAGTAATAGGAGCAAGAGCGCATATTCATTCGGGATAAGCACAAACATAAAGGCGATTATCCCAAAATATAAAGTGGCAAGATAAATGACAACCGCAACCTGTCTTTGCGACAAACCCAATTCCAGGAAACGATGGTGCAGATGTTTTTTATCGGCAATAAATACTGAGTTCTTTCCTAATAACCTGCGCCAGACAGCTAAAATGCTATCATAAATAGGTATGGCTAACGCACATATGGGAATAATTAAAGCTGCAGCAGTAACTACCTTATATTGCATTCCCGCTAATCCTGTAATTGCTAAGATTAAACCTAAAAACATACTTCCGGTATCACCTAAAAAAATCTTTGCGGGTGGAAAATTATAAAATAAAAATCCTAAGGTACTACCACATAAGATACTAATTAAAATTACGGTAACTGGAGTCTTCAAATACAAACCTGCAAACAAAAGGCTAAGACCGGCGATAAAGACAACCCCTGTAGCAAGCCCATCTAAACCATCAATGAGATTTATGGCATTAATCATCCCTAAAATCCAAAAGACAGTTAAAAATAAACTTATCCAAAAGGGTAACTGTATCTCTCCACCACTAAAAGGATTGGTAAAAACCCCAATTCGAAAGCCAGCATAAAACAAAACCAAAGCAATAAGACCTTGAATAAAAAGTTTGATTATTGGTTTTGTTCCCCGAATATCATCCCATAGCCCCAATAGAACAAGCAAAAAAACTGCTATTAATAAGCTTGATATCTTAGAATAAAAAACATTTCTAAATCCTACATCAATTATAAGAGCAAATAGCAGGGTAAGAATAAATGCAGCGATTATCGCTACTCCTCCCAGTCGTGGAGTCGGTTGCATATGAATTTTTCTTTTTCCCGGTAGATCCAAAAAACCAAACCTTAAACAAATCCTTCTTACTACAGGTATAAATAAATAGACTAAAATAAAAGCTATCAGAAATAAAAAGGCGATCTTCAATTAAGCATCCCTTTCTTCTTTAATAATTCATTGTAGATCTTTTCAATCTCAGCAACCATCTTCTCTGTAGAAAATCTCTCATCAACCCGTTTTCTTGCTTCTTCTCCCATTTTCTGACGAAGTCCTTTGTCTTTTAGTAACCTAATTATCGCTTTTGCCAAGGCTTGATGATCTCCCGGATCTACCAAGATCCCAGTTAAGCCGTCTTGGACTAAATCTACAATCCCTCCTACCCTACTGGCTACCACTGGTTTACCACATGCCATTGCCTCTAAAACCGAACGGCCCATACCCTCCCACAAAGTAGGCAAACAAGCAATATCAAAAATAGAAGTAATTTCAGGGATATCAGCGCGAAAACCGGTAAAGATAATCTTATCTTGAATATTCAGCTTATAGGCAATATTCTTTAACCTATGCTCCAATTCTCCTTCACCTACAAAAATAACCTTAAGATTAACTACCTCTTTAATTATCTCTGGTATGGCCGCAAGTAGTATATCCTGCCCTTTACCTTCCCACAGCTTGGCTACTTCTCCGATAACCAACTCATCATCTTTTATTCCCAAGGCCTTCCTTTTAGCGCTAATATTAGTTTGAAAAAGAAACTTGTCTATTTCAATTCCACTGTATATCTTTACAATCTTATCGCAAGTAACAATCCTTTCTTTAACTGTCCAATTAACCATTGCCTCCGATATAACAATCATCACATCGCACCACCGGGCTGCCAAGTGTTCTAAAAAAATAAAAATTTTCCTTCGCCAAAATTTTTCATAAGGATGGAAGGCAAACCCATGGACAGTATGTACAATAACAGGAACGCCTGCGATCTTAGCAGCTAATCGACCGATAAAACCTGCTTTGGAATTATGGGTGTGCACAATAGCATATCTCTCTTTTTTTATAAGAGAGACCAACTCAAAAACTGCCAAAATATCTTTTAAGGGAGAGATCGGACGAGTAAAATTTCTTATTGGCCTTACCTTAAGACCTCGGGATTCTACTAACTCAATTAACCTGCCTGAAGGCGCACAAGCAAGTTCTGACACATAGCAATCTGAATTAATCTTAGCCATAGTCAAAAACGTATTTATGCCAGAACCACTGATAAGTGGCAGAGTGTGGATATGTAGAACTTTTATCTTATTCATTCTGACTTCAATAATTTTTCTGAAGCGTTCATAACCATATCGGTGGTAATATTGTTTAGGCATCTTGCATCTTGACATCTAAATTTATTACAAGGAGCGCATTCTATGTCTTTCTTTAATATAATGCAATTCTCTTTTTGGTAAGGCGCTGTCTTCATTGACCCCGGTCCCATAATCGCAATAAGGTGAGTCTTTAAGGCATTGGCAATATGCATGGGGGCGGTATCATTACTGATATAGAGATTGCATCTTTTAATTAAGGCAGCTAATTGAGTTAAAGAAAAACCTAAGGCAATTATTGGCTGATGGGACATCTTAAGGCCTATCATCTTTGCTAATCCTCGATCGGCTTCAAACCCAGTAATTATTATCTTCGCTTTATATCTATTGGCCAATTCGTCTGCAACTAAAGCAAAATTCTTCCAATTCCAGCGATGATTAGGCCTACGCGCTCCAGGATGTATACCTATTAAAATATCATCATCAGAAATTGATTTCTTTTCTAAAAATTTTCTTATTGTTTGCGTGTCGGAATCATCAAACCAAACCGCTAATTCTTTATCCTTGATATCACAACCTAAGGCTGCTATTAAGTCTAACTTATATTCTACGTCATGTCTTATAGTATTTATTGTATCATCAATTTTAATGTCGTAAAAAAAACCTTTACCATCAGTATTACGACCGACAATCTTATTAGACCGTATAAATTCTAACATCAAGAAGAAATTTATTACTCCCCGTAAGGTATAATGTTGATATAAGTTAACCGCGACATCTATATCCAGCTTTCTTAATTCATTTAAAACTAGCATATTCCTCAAGAAGCCTTTAATGCCTTTATAAAAAACAAAAGTCCTACTTAAATATGGCGATTTACTTACTAGTTTTGCGGGTTCAGGAAATGTCAAAAGATAGATGTCAGAATCAGTATGCCACTTAGTTAAATTCTTGATTACTGTAGAGGATAATACTGTATCTCCTATGCCTGCGAGTTCTATTAACAGAATCTTTTTTAGCGTGTCTGTAGGTTGAAAAGGTCTAGTTGTTTTAAAGCCCCGGGCAGCAAGATCTGTTTCTTGCATCACAGTCTCGATTCTCCTTGCTATAATCTGCCAAGAAAAATTAGCCTCGACTCTTTCTCTTCCTTTTTCACCCAACGTAACTGCATATTTCTTATCTGTTAGTAACAATTGAAGGGCACGGGATATATCCTGCGTTCCATTTGGATCAACCAGTACTCCCGTCTGATCCGCAATTACAGCATCTCTAATACCTCCGGATGCCCCGCCAATAACTGGTTTACTGCAAGCACTTGCCTCTAAATAAGCAATACCAAACCCTTCAAACCATTGGCGCCCCAACCTTATTTCTCTGCTAGGCATAATAAATACGTCACAAAGAGCATAAAATTTCGGAGTTCTTTCATGGGGGACACTTCCAGTAAAAATTACTTTATCTTTTAATCCTAAAGCCATTGCAAGCTCTTTTAATCTCTTTTTCTCCGGACCGTCGCCAACAATTAAATATACCAAATCGGGTATTTCTTTTAATACCTCAGGAAGAGACTTGATCACCAAATCATGTCCTTTATGTTCATCAAGACGAGCCACTGTTAAGATTACTCTTTTATTAACAAAGTTATATTTTTTTATAATTTCTCCATAATCAACATTGGAGTTAAACTTATTTAAATCTACACCACCAGGAACTACTAATAAATTCTCAGGCCTGATTCCATTTGTTTGTAAAATTGTCTCGGTGTAGCTGGATATAGGGAAGCATTTATTAGCATTATTAAAGGTTAATTGCATTAGCCACTTGAGTTTCTTTTTTATCTTGCTTTTTAGTAAAGTATTAGCATCAAAAATTTCTGAGCCAAAGGCAACAACATAATAAGAAAAATTTAATATTCGCGAAACGAAAAGGGAAATAACGCCACAGGGCATCCAGACTAAATTAATTACATGTTGAATTTTAAATCTTTTAACTATATAAATAAACCAGAAAAAGAGCAGAATTTCTCTAAGTATTATTATATTCGACACTCGTATTATCTTAAATTTTTGGTCTCTATCAAATTCGAAATCATTCCTTGAGTGTTGAGTAAGGATAAAAATTTCTTCTCCTGATTGCCTTAATCCGTCAGCAATGCCATGTGCATAGACAGATATCCCTCCGGTTAAAGGAGGAAAGTCAACAGTAAAAATTAATATCCTCATTCAATTTCCTTATTATCCAAGCCTTCCAACCAAAGCTCCAAGACCAACAGTGACCATATCTGATGCGTAAGAACCGCTTCTTTTGTAAAATGCATCTTTAAGATTTTCTCAACATAATCAGGATTAAAATAACCTCTTTTCTTAATATTCTCTTTAGAAAGTATCTGGGATACATAAGTTTTAAGGTCTTCTCTAAGCCAATCAGCCAGAGGGATCATAAATCCTTGCTTGGGTTTATTAATAATCTCTTGCGGCAAGATATTTTTAAGTGACTCTTTGAACAATCCCTTAAGCCTCAGGCCTTTTAACTTCAATTGATAAGGTATGGCAAAACAAGAATCCATCAATCTATGGTCGCAGAAAGGGACTCTTAATTCTAAGGAATTAGCCATAGACATCCTATCTGCCATAATTAGAAGGTCGTCGGGTAAATAGGTGTTTATATCTACATAAACAACACGACTCAGGTAATCTTGGTTAATTATCTCTTGAAAATATTTTAGATGAAGGCACTCTTTTTTTTGCTTAATCTCTTGTTTTATATCTGGATTATAAATTTCATCCTTCATTTGATAATCAAAGTAGGTTATCCAGGCCAGATATCTTTCTTGCGGCGTAAGGAGCCCTGCCTGCAAAAATCTCTTTAGTCTACCAGAGGTATCCCTAGCCAAAGAAGTGGATTTTATGTAAGAGGAGCCGTATTGTAGCAAATGGCGTAACAGGTAAGGTAATTTATCATAATAAGAAGAGATATCTGCCCCAATATAACGCGGATACCCCCCGAATACCTCATCTCCGCCGATGCCGGAAAGAGCAACCTTTACATGCTGGCTTGCCTCTTTAGAGATAAGGTAGTTAAGAATAGCAGAAGAGTCAGCAAAAGGTTCATCTAAATACCTGACAACCGCGGGAATAATTTGTCTTATATCCGGCTTGACGATAAATTCCTGATGTTGCGTATTGAATCTTTTGGCGATTAAACGGGAATACTCCAATTCATTATAAGAAGCAAAGCTTTCTTCATAGCCTATAGAAAATGTCTTAATAGACCCCGCACCTAATTGATGCATTAGTGCAACGATGGCGCTAGAGTCTATTCCCCCACTTAAGAATACGCCTAAAGGCACATCGCTTACCAGGTGCGATTTAATTGCTTCCTTTAAAGAGCTAATTATCTTATCTTTATAAAATCCTACTGACCTTTGTTTATCTTGTGTAAAATTAAGCCTCCAGTAATGCTTAACATTAAGATTGCCTTTTTTAAAGGTCAAATAATGGCCGTGCGTTAACTTGTTTATCCCTTTAAATATTGTCATGGGGGCTGGTATGTACAAAAAGCTAAGATAGTAATCGAGCGCTAAGATATTTATACTTCTTGGCAGGCGCCCGTCTTCTAACAAGGCTTTAATTTCAGAGGCAAATAGGAATACATTATCTTGATAAGTATAATAAAGCGGCTTTATGCCTAATCTATCCCTTGCCAAAAATAGCTTTTCCTCTCTTTTATCCCAAATAGCAAAGGCAAACATACCTCTTAATTTATCTAAACAATCTTCTTTTAAATCTTCGTATAAATGGACTAATACCTCCGTATCGGAATTAGTATAGAATCTATGCCCCTTAGCCTTTAATTCATAAGCGAGTTCCTTATAATTGTAAATTTCGCCATTTAGAACAACTATAACGGTCCTATCTTCATTATATATCGGCTGATGTCCGGTTTCCAAATCAATGATACTCAATCTTCTTATCCCCAGACCAATATCTTTATCTATAAAATATCCTTCGTCATCAGGTCCTCGGTGTTTCATAATCCCACACATCTTTTTTAATAAGTCCTGATCGGGGCTACCAACTACTCCGCAAATACCGCACATTATTTATATTATCCTTTTTAACTGTATCTTGACTGCCTCCATCATATCTTCCACAGTAATCAATTCCATACACTGGCGGCTCTTACACAACCCAGAATTACAGGGACTACATGGCAAATCTTTTCTGACAACAATATGGTTTTCACCTTGCGGCCACCATAGATAAGGAATAGTAGGGCCCATTGTAGAGACCGTAGGAGTACTTACTGCAGTTGCAATGTGTAATAGGCCTGAATTATTACAGACAAAGAGGTTACAGCGAGCAATCAACGCTGACAATCTGCCCAATGAAACGCCAATTGCTTCGACTACCTGTTTTTTAATCAAACTAGCCACTTTACAAATTAATTTCTCTTCATCTGGTGCTCCTATTATGATTACTTTAATCCTATATTCTGCTATTATTCTATCTGCAACTTGCGCAAATCTCTCAAGCAACCAACGCTGAGTTAAATAACGGCCACCGGGATGTATCCCAATTAATAAATCATCTTTTGAAATTTTTTGCTGATTTAAAAATTCTTCGGTAAAGTTCTTTTGTTCATCTGATATTAGAATTTTTGGGATTCTATTTTCCGTATCCACGCCAATAGCTCTCAGGACATCTAATGTGCGTTCAATTATATGTTTCTCTGCCCAAGTTGGTTCTATCCGGATATTAAAAAAGACTCCCCGCCCTTGGATATTATAGCCCAATTTATACCGAGCACTGCTTAAAAAAACCAAGAAGGCACTTTTTAACAAATAATCCATAAGCAAATCAATGGCTAAGTCAAAATTTTCTTGTCTCAATATCTTTGCCATTTGGATTAAATTACGGTAGACTATTATCCTGTCTATCCAAGGAATCCCTTTAAACAAATCCTGGGCATTGGAATTAAGAACTAGTGTAATATTAGCTTGTGGGAACTCCTCCCTTATAGCGCGCAATGCCGGAGTAGAAAGAACAAGATCGCCGATACCGTCTATCCGGATAATCAAAATTTTCTTTATATTGCGCATAGAAAAAGATACTTCCTTCTTGGATAAAAATAGCGACATAGTATAAATAAGGAATACACGCCTCAAATATAGGTAGCCTATCTTAAATATGGCTCTGGAAGACTTCCTCTTCATATCAACGGGCTCTTATTTTTTCAACAGCAATAGTCTCATATAATTGCCTATACTGCTCTATCTTATCACTAAGACTAAACTTCTCTTCCGCAATCAATCTTGCTGCTTGCCCCATCTCTTGAGCTTTTTTATTATCTTTTAATAAACAGACTATCGCTTGGGCTAAAGCATGGGAATCTTTTGGTGGGACAAGCATCCCGGTTACGCCATCTATTACTATCTCATTCATCCCTTCTATGTTGGTAGCCACAATTGGCTTAGCCATCGCCATTGCTTCCAAGAGTATAATCGGGTGTCCTTCGAGAATCGATGATAAAACTAAAATATCCAGGTCTTGTAAAATTGCTTTTATGTCTTTGCGAAACCCGGTGAAGATAACATTTTTCTTAATATCTAATTTTCTAGCTAGGCTTTCTAATTCCCTCTTTAAATAGCCTTCTCCCACAATTAAAAATTTAACTTTGTTTGCTATATATAAATCACCCTCAACTATATCTCTTATTGCCTGCATAAAATAAGTAAGCCCTTTCTCCAAAACTAATCTTCCAATAGTTCCTACTAATCGAGCCTCCGGGCTTATATTAAATTCATTTCTTATTTTACAAACGCTTTCCAATTTAGCATTATATTCTTCAACCTCTATTCCGTTATATATCCTGACTATTTTTTGTGGTGAAATCTTATGTTTCTCAATTAATCTATGTTTTAAGGCCTCAGAAACAACAATAAATCTATAAACAAACCTTTCGCTAAAACGGTCTAAAATGTTGTATATTACTTTGCTTAACCATCCCACATTAAATCTTTCCACTGGCATAGGGTTAGTAGAAATTGTAGCCAAAACTTTTGCTATTTTACTAGCGATTCTGGCAAAGAAATCCGCTCGCGCACCTTGGCTATGCACAATCTCTATATTCTTTTCTTTCATTATTTTCGCTAATTGATATATTACTAATGGAGCAAATCTATTTCTTAAAGATAACGGTAATATCGTGGCTGAGTCCTTTACTTTCTCTGCAAATAAACCTCCGGACAAACAAGCAACGTAGATTTTATATTTATTTTTATCTAAACTATTGATAATTTGGGCGAATGCCCTTTCTCCCCCACCAAAATAAAGATTTTCAATAACATACAATATCCTTAGCATTTTTTTTAATAAAAAAATTAAATTACCATTAATTTTTAAGGAACCTTCTTACGTTTTACTTCCAATAAGTACTAACGAACGCCCGAGATAATTATCAAAAAATGACGCAATCTCAAAAGAACTTGTATCCATTATTATTTTTCTCCTGGTTAAATGAGATATAAACCGAGCGAATAAAAAATAAACCGAATCCCTTAAAAATGAACTCCCCACCACTTCATAATTTTTGAAACCGGTGAGAATAGCGTTTTTTTTCAGTTCCGAACGAGAAAAGGGAATTTCTAACCCCACAGACCAATATCCCAGAAATTGAGCTAGCTTTTTAAAAATTATATAAGGCAGGCAGTATTTATTAGGGACTTCTACAAAGGAGCTGCCCCTGTTATTCAAGAGGTCTCGGTGTACTTGGAAAATGGTTTTGCGCTGGGGATAGGTGAAATGTTCCGCCAAGCCAAATGACATCGATATATCGAACTTTCCTAACAATTCCTTCGGAACATTCATAGCATCAGCGATTATAAAATCTGCATCTAGTCCTAAATTTTTGAATAAAGTCCGGGCTCTTTCTAAGGCAATACTACTATAATCTAACAGGCTAACTCTCGCCCCTTTTATAGCCATTAACGAGGAAATCTCTCCTCGGCCAGAGCCCACTTCAATAACTCTTAATCCTTTAAAAGAACCGTATTTATCTAGTATATTATTCTCTATCTTTTTCCAGCGAATAGATGCAAACTCCTGTCGAAGAATGGATCTATCATAACTTAAACTTAAATTAGTTGCCTTCCAGAAATCATCCCAAATTTTCTTATGCTCTGGCATGATATTACCTTCTATTCTTAATTATCGTCTTATCTAACTCTTCTAACTTTTTAGCCATAACATTCCAGTTAAAAAAATCTTGCGCTCTTTTTCTGCCTATTTCTCCCATCCGGCAGGATAATTCTCTATCTAAAAGCAATCTCAAGATGGCTTTCGAGACCTCGCCTAGATCTGTTGGACTATCTATCAATATGCCGGTTGAGCCATCTATTATCGCCTCTTCAGCTCCTCCTGACCTTCCTCCAATTACCGGTTTGCCACAGGCATTGGCCTCTAAAAATACTATCCCAAATCCTTCTACCTCTCCAGTATCTTCTATATTACGATTTGGCATTACGAATAGGTCACATAGGCTGTAATAGTCTACAAGAGATTCTGGGGGTAACCATCTAATAAAGATTATGTATTCTTGTAAAGAGAAATCCTTTACTAAAGTTTTAAGCTTATCTTCTGCTGGGCCACTTCCCACAATTATATAAGCTATATTGGGCACGTTCTTTATTACATTTGGTAATGATTTAATTACTATATCTTGACCTTTTCTTTCTGTAAGTCTAGAAACAGTCAAAATCACCCTTTTGTCTTGAAGGCTTAACTTTCTCCTTAAGTCATCAGAATTTCGGGGTATAAACATATTTGAATCTACGCAAGCTGGAATTATCACTATATCTTTCTCTTTCACCCCCAACTTAATAAGTTCCCTCTTCATAAACTCACTGATTGCTATAACCTTATTGGCATTAATTAGAAGATGAGAAATAACCTTTTTCTTAAATCTATTTCTCTGCAAAATCATAATCTCCTCAGCAAAGGTATGCACAACATAGGGGATACCTAATAAACGTTTAAAAAACAAACCATAGCCCCCAAAGGGATTAACGGTTCCACAATGAATGATATCTATTTTTTCTTTCAAAATGCATCTAAATAATGCTATCCCTAAATAAATGGGACCTATTAAGCTACTTATAGAAAATAATGAAAGTGGCTTATCCCAAATCCAACCTCTAATTATCCTTAATTTTTGTTCACGATCAAAATCAGCTACTTCTTTCCTTTTAGTTGTATACACGATAACCTCATCTAATGGAAGGCGTTTGAATATATTATATAAATAGATCGCTGCTCCTCCTATAAGAGGAGGAAACTGTTCTGTGACTAACAATATTTTCATCTAAATCGATTTTCCTTAATTATATTGCGATCTCCACGAAAACACTGCCTTTTGAGCAAAAGGATATCCTTTATCAAATTAAACTGCTATCCAAAAAACACATATGACTACAGTAACATTTGCCTTTTCTGATATCATTTATAGCCCTCTGCCACTGGGGATCTTTTATGGCATGAGCGAATTCATATCCTATATTTCGAATATTTATAAAAGGAGGCAGAATTTCGCAAGGACACAAGTTGCCCCAAAAATCAAGAGAGATAATATTACTTCCTGCCCTACAAGGTAGGACTTGTTTTCTCTCAACCATAGTTTTTAAGGTAAACCTGTGAAGTTCTAGTTGGTCGCTCATTGTTGGATCATTTAGTCCAGATACAAATTCAACTAAATCACTATATGTATTTTCAGATATGGGTTCGACAGCATTAGTATCATATTTACCCCGGATGGTCTCAAATGTAAAATTAGCTAGCGGAAATTGTTCCTTAACTAAATAATATAATTCTTTAAAATAGGAATGATTGTCAACGAATATGGTTGAGTTGACTTGTAAGGCAAGACGGGGATAAAAAATGTAGTATAAAAATGACAGTTTCTCATATGTCTCTTTTACTTTGCCAAATAATCCTGGCGACTTTCTTATGTTATCATGCACTCCTGATGGGCCATCAAGAGATAGCGAAATAAATAGATTGGTACGTGTATTTTCAAGGATAGCCTTAGTTTGACTAAAGATTACGTCTGGATAAGCCCCGTTAGTAGGCAAAGTAATCCAAGTTGGTGTAGAAATTTTGTCCAACGCTATACATATTTCGGATAAATCTTTTCTTAGAAATGGTTCACCTCCACTGAGCGTGATATTTTTTACTCTTCCTAAAGAGGTAAAAAATTTTTCAATTTCTTCCAAAGTCAAGTTCTTCTCTACATCTTTATTCAGCGAGCTATGCAGGAAACATTGTTTACAGCCAAGATTGCAGAGATTAGTTATTAAAAAAATGATTGTGTCGATATGCTTATCATTAGATTTAGAATTATAAAATCTTTGGTGCAATGAATGATAAACTCGACGCATGATCTTCCATAGATAACTCCTGCGCAATATACTTCTAAGTTCCTTTCTTTGATAGTTATCCTTTCCCGGTCTTAAGGAAGAAAGTAGTAAGTTAAGTTCTAAGATTTGCTTTTCACTAATTAATCGGCATTTTCGTATATACTTTCTCCATTTGAGAATATTACCTAAATGGAATAGATTCCAAAATAAACACACAGAAAACAATAGTAATTGCTTTGGTCTGAAATGACGCAAGATAAAGCGAAATAATATTTTAATTATTGTATAAACAGAAAAATTTTTAAAGATGGTGAGCAATGAATTACGATAAGAGAGGAAAGAAAATATATATTTGGGAAATGTACTAACGACCTTATGGCGATAGTGATAAGCAATAGCTTTGGGATTATAAATCACTAAATACCCACAAAGGTTCATGCGCAACCCCAAGTCGAAATCTTCAGAAGGATAGAAATATTTAGGGTCGAACTTTCCACTTTCTTCAAATGCATTACGGCGCATAATCATTGCTGCAGAGCAGGCAAAAATAATGCGCATTGGGCGCTCAATCAAACTTTGAATTTTGTACGAGGGTGTGTTAAAAAGCAAATCCCCCGCACAGCCATCAACTCCAAAAAAACCACCTATACTATTGATCGTCTCTTGTAAATGCTGAAATCTAATTTGTGATCCTACAGCTCCAATAAGCGAACTAAAAGATATAAAATTTACCATCTCCTTCAACCAATCAGGAGAAATGACAACGTCGTCATCAAGTGTTACTATAAAGGGTGCCTTGCCTAAGGCGATAGCAATATTACGATTTTGTGCGGGTCCACTGCGCTTGTTCCTCTGTAATATCTTTACCCAAGGAAACTCCTCCTTAAGTATCTTAATGGTTTCATCCTCAGAGCAATCATCTACAACATAACACTGGTAATCTAAGAATGTCTGTTTAACTACTGATTCTAAGGTTTTGCGTAAACTGACAGTATTATTTCTCGTAGTTATAATTATATCTGCTAAAGGATGTTTGTTCATAGACTACTGTTTATAAAACTACCATAAAAACACACGTGAGTGTTAAAAAATTATGCCTTCTATTACCTGCCAATTTCGCCACCGCTATTTAACCACAAGAGATTATCAAGTAAATTTATCTTTAGATATTAATAGACGTTTTGTGATACGCAGGCTCTTTTTTAGAATAGGTATATACATTAATCTTTTACGGACAAAATCACTTGTTGCAAAAACACTAAAAAGTTTTCCAAATATTCCATATTTAGATAAAAGCGCCTGATAATACCTCTTTTTTATTCTTTTTGATATAGAGTTTGCGCATAGCAATGCCCTTTTTCTTTCCCTAAGAGGTAATTCCGATGTTTGGAAAACCGGCCTTTTATCAACTATTTGAGACTCATTTAAATAGTGCTGTGGTGGATAAATAAATAGGTTGTTTTTCTTTATCCACTCATATAACTCAGTATTCGGAATTGGTATTATATTAAAAAATACCGCTTCATAAATTGGATATTTCAATGCAAAGTCAAAAGAAGCATTTAAATCATCCCAGGTCTCATAAGGCGAACCCACTAAAAAATATAAACCTACATCATAACCCAAATCGCAGGCATCTCTTACAGCCTCATTTATCTGCGAAATAGTTTCTCCCTTTTTTATACTTTTAAGTATCTTATCGCTACCTGATTCTACGCCAAAAGCCAAGCTCCTAAAGCCGACCTTTTTCATTCTCTCTAAATATTTCTCTATCTACATTATCTGCCCTAATACCGTTTGTTAATCTATATTGCAATTTGTCGAGTGAGCGTTTTTTAATCTCATCACAAATTAAATATACTCTTTCTTTATCAAGTGTAAAATTATCATCTACAAAATCAAAAACAAATCGACCTTGATTATGCCAATATTGGATTTCATCTACCACATTGCTTGCACGGCGAGCATGAAATTCATAGCCACCTGATGGCCTAGATATGCAAAATGTACAACGATATGGGCAACCTCTCGAAGAAACTATAAGCATAGGAACATATTTTGTAAACCAGTATTTTTTAAGTTCAAATTTCTTATATCTTGGAAATGAATACGTATCTAAGTTTTCAGGCAGAGGCCTTGTGCCATTAAATAAAATATTTTCTCCTTCGCGATAGATAAGCCCTTTGATATCTGCCAGCGCCTTACCCCTACACAGCTCCACAATAACCTCTTCTCCTGCCAGTACAACTGCATAATCAATTGTATTGCACTCTTTTAATACCTCCTCCCGTAAAGTTGAGGCATGCGGTCCACCAACAACAATCTTCGCTAAAGGAGCAGTCTTTTTGATATATTTTATGAACTCGTATATTTTTTTATACAATAATGTATACATAGTTATCCCAATTAGATCTGGCTTAAATTTTTTTATCTTAGACTTAAGAGTGAATTGGTCATATCCTAACGACATATCTATTAAATCATAATCTATATTGTCATCAGACAATGCCTGGGCAATATAACCTAAGCTAACAGGAATGCATGGATCATAAAGTTTATAATGAGCATATGATGGATTTATCAATAATATTTTTGAAAACCTCATCTTAACCCTTGGCTTTCTTCAATCATATTATTAATTATCTTCACTATTCTTTTCGTTGCTTGACCATCAAAATCTTGGATGTAATCAGAGATGAATTTCTTTCTTCCTATTTTCAATTTTTCTTGAGTGCTTTCATTGCTTAAGATATTTTTTATAGTTTCCTCCATATCTTCTTCTCGATACACTCCCAAAGCCGCGCCACTTTCAACATAAGAAGGCATCCAGTCCGGTTGAGTCTTTGATAAGTTAACGAAAATAAAAGGCTTACCCATGAGTATCGCCTCTATTCCCGTGGTTGAATGTTTGGTGATAAAAACCCAACAAGAAGCTATTAGTTCCAAGATATCCCAATCCTTTACGATTGATATATTTTCTATTCCCACCTTTTTAGCAATGTTTCGGTATAATCGGTCGCTTGGTTCACCTGGATGCAACTTAACAACCAAGTGACAATTAGGAAATTTTTTTGCAGCAGAAAATACCGTCCAAAGCAATCTTTCTTTATCGCTTAAATGATAAGTGGGGTTAACAAACATTGAAGTTAAAAGCATCAATTTTTTATCTATGCTTAAAGCCAATCGCTTATATACTCTTTCTCTCGCAGAAGAAATATCTATATGTTTTATAATGTCGTATCTGGGATTGCCGGCAATAATAATTTTTTCAGGTTCAGCTCCTCTTTTTACAAAAATTTGATACATAAACTTGCCATCAACCACCATTTTATCGGTATATAAAGGACCCTCTATATCAACATCATATTCACTAAATGCGGTTCTTTGAATGGCAAGGGTAGGAACATTTTTAAATTTGGCCGCCAGTACAGATAGTCTTGCAATATACTCTTTTTCGTTGGTAACCACTATTATATCAGGGCCTTCTTTGTCTACTATTCTTTGCGCTGTTTCAAAAAAGATTGACATCTTAACAAAGTGCCGCAAGAACAGCTCTTTTAGGTGATCAGAGACCAAATTCCAGACAAAAATACCCTGATATGTAAATTGCTCTTGAAAAGACCGGTTGTTTTCTACTAAACGCCATCTTTCTAAGAAATCCTGGCTTCTTTGCCATATCGATTTACATATCTCTAAGGTTCTGTATCCATCGAAGACTCTATGTGGAATATCTTCCTCTCTAAGCATATTGATAGCATCAGACGATTTCCAGAACCAATCAATAACCAAGACCCTATTTTTAATGTCTCGTCTCAACTCTCTGGTCAGGGGAATTATAGAATCCAAGTGTTTTTTGATGCTGGAATAAAAAAGTATATTTCTCTGCTTTTTGTGTGCTTTCTGTTTATGCCTAAAATTATATATCCTACCTAAAAAGTGTAGTTTAGCGGTCTTTAAAAACAAACCCAATATATAAGGCTGGAATGGAACACATATGCGTATTTCCAATTTTGACAGGTAATAACTCCTTTCTAAAATAATTGGAAATATTGGAAGAGCTACCCGAATCAGTCTATGCGTCGGCTTCCAACTGACTGGTATTTTTTTCTGTTTAGCAATCTCAAAAAATATCCTTTCTATTGTTTTAAATTTTGAGCCTATCAGTATTAGCTGGCTTGGATTCTCTTGCTCCAAGATGGAGCTGACCATCTTAATATAATAAACCATATCCTCCAAATAATATAGCAACAGGGCAATGTCATTTACCCTCCATAAACAAATGTTCTTATATCTCGTTAGATCCTCAAACGCACTTTTCTCATCTATTCTCAAACACCCCCATTTTTTAATCAATTGCCACGTTTCATCAGCACAAATCTTAGCATTATGTATTGAGGTCTCGTATTCCTGGAAGGCTTTACAGAGTACGCTATCTTTTAAATTAACTGGAATATCTTGCGACACATCTGGACCAACCACTACGACTATATCTTGCTCAATACACATTAAATTCTTGTTCAAATCAGATAAATACCTGTGGGAAGAAATAAAGATTAAAGTTTTGCCTTGAGCCATATCAGTTTTCTTAAAAAATGAATGTTAACTCAATTTTATTTTTTCAAAAATTTTCTTTAAGGTCAGTAATTTCTTACCTTTCATAAAAAGTAACGGTAATGTAAATATAATAAATACCAGCAGTCTAAGTGTGGTCAATTGTATATCATCTCTTAAGGTAACAATATCTTTTACTACAAAAATATTTAAAAGGATGAAAATCCCCATAGTGTAAATGAAAGGCAAATAAAGTCTAGTGAAAAACTTAAAAACAGAAATCATATTTTTAAGTAAATGTTTTACTGCATAGCCTAAAAGAATTGTTCCCACTAAGAAATAGGAAATGGCAGTGCCGAGCGCCACCCCTCTAATTCCCATCCCTCTTGAAATAAAGATGTAATTTAAAATAATGTTTAGTATTATACACAAAAACAGAATCTGAATTACTTTATTATGTTTTCTTAAGGCTATTAAAAAATTGCACGGCAGGTGTGTTAGAGAGTAAAAAAAAGCACCCCCTATTATAATTTTAATCGCAGTTAAGCCGGGGAGAAAACTAGAAAGAAAATATTTAATTGGTAAATGGATGAAAATGAGGATAATCCCGATCAAAAATGGTGTGAAAAAAGATAAAAAAACAGTTGGAGGGATTAAATACTGACCAAGGTCCGCTGCTTCCTGAGCACGACCATATTGCTCTAAAAGATAGGGGTAGGTTACAAACTGGATAGCAACAGGTATATAGAGAATGAAATTAGTAACCAAACTACCAATCCCATAGTAGCCCAAATTCGTTACATTTAATAACTTAAGGATCATTAGTTTATCTACAGTTAAAAATGCAATAGCAGTAAGATCGACTAACATCAAAGGAAGACCTATCTTTATAAGATTCCACAATTCCTTTGGTTCCAGCCGTAATCTAAAATAATGCTTGGCACTTGATAAAATATAGACTGTCACTGCTGTAAAGCTAAGCAAAATAGATACATAAAGAGCGTATAACTTGAATCTGGCTACTAACAAAACTGAAAAGATAAAGTCAATACTTGCAAATAAAAGCAGGACAGTATTTACTGACTTTATTTTTTTATCTAACCTAAACAACTCTCTGTAGTAGCCAACAAACATCTGTAATAATGAGGCTACTGCCATAACCAGAAGTCCTACCGCCGCTATCCTTGGAATCTTCTCCCTTAAGAAAAAGGCAACTATTGTTATAATAACTAAAAAAAACAAAGACATAATTAGACCACTACTAAAAGCTGTATCTTTAAGTTTCTCTGCTCTATCCTCCTCTTTTTTACCTAGGTAGTAAGGATATTCCCTATCCATAGCGTTTGTCAGGCCAAAGTTTACATAGGAACTATAAGTTAAGATTATTTGCAATCCATTCCAGATACCAAAAAAGTGAGGACCTAATAATTTTGCTACTATTAATACCCGAGCCAAAGCGAGGATTCGCGCAATAATGTTAGTGCCGAAATTCTTAGAAATATCCCTTATTATTTTCTTTTCCTGATGTTCTAATTCCATTAAGATTCCTCGTTTGAAGCAATGGTTCCTTAAGGAATAAGGTGCATTTGAAAAATTCTAATTTAACGGTTTTGTGTATTTACAAAACACCTTAGATATTTTACAAAGCACTATGCCCATTCTCTTGAGAGAAAGTAAATTTTACCATTCGACTATTAATAGTCTCTGTTTACGCGCCGGCTTTTCTAACATTAATTTTATTAAGTTATTATTCTCAATATTCTCCATTCTCTTATCTAAAAATTTATCCCACTGACATTCAAGAGTCAAAGAACCTAATGAATAATTTTGTTTTTTAAACTGTAGTTGTTCTCCCAATTTAATTTTATCAATTGCTTTAATGACTAATTCTGTACCTAATTGTGTCAATTGCATATTTATAGAATTTACAGTATCATTAGATTGAATTATTGCTCTTTTTTGCACTAAAATACTTCCACCATCAATTATTTTAGTTAATTTATGTATAGTTACCCCTATGTTATAAGGGTCCCAATTAATAAGTGCCCATTCAGTACAATGTGTGCCTCTATAATAAGGAGATAAACCCCAATGTAAATTTATATTCAAATCAGCAATTTCTAAAATACGGTCTTTTACTATTGATGTCCCGTGGTCTAAAATTAAATCTGGATGTTCTTCTTTAATTCGCTCATAGACAACCTGAGAATTGATATCTTCAACTCTTAAAATTGGAATATTTTTATTTATCGATCCCCATTTGTCACCAAAGTATTTATTATAATCGTTCTCGTATACTTTTTCTCTAATCTTATTAAATGCCTTCTTCCTTATAGTTTCAGCGCCACCTAAAATACCCTCTAACTTGATTTCATTTATTAATTTCTTATAAACAGGCTTAGACTCGACTATAACTAAAGATACTTTATATGCCTCATTAATCCTATTAACAAAATAAATTAATGGTGGGAGATATCGGACTAAACAAATAATTCTTATCATCTTTTCAGGCTACTTTTTATATTTTTTATTATTTTCCTTATCCCTTTATTTAATCGAAACGATTCTAATTGTTCTATAAAACCATCATCCCCTTGCAAAATAAATCGGCCTAAACGCATGTAAACATCATTTTCGAACTCTATTGGTAAATAGTTCTTTCTGGAATCAACCGTGATTCCAAGTTTCAACCCTATTTCTTTTGAAATCCTAATGACTTCATCTGAATAGTTTCCGTTAGGATATGAAATAATTATCGGCGTTATACCTGTAATATCATAAATGGTTGTTTGGGCGTTGAGTATTTGTGATCTAATTCCATCTTGAGAATAATTCGTTAGGATTGCGTGGTCGCTTGTATGATTACCTAAAAATACATATTTTTCATTTGAAAAATCCTTCAATTCCAATGGCGTCAAAACTCTATCAATATCAGATATGGGCTTGAATGCGTCCTTTCCGAATAGATCTTTTATATATTTCTCTATTCCCTCATTTGTTTTCGATTTAAGGTGTGTCGTTTCCCGCATGATATTTCTTACCGAAATACCCTGTTTTATCCTTTTTCTGTACAAAACATCCCACCAAAAACATTTATTGTATACTATATGATTAGTTGAAATAAAAAAAACAGCAGGAATTTGGTATTCCTTCAGTATAGGTAAAGCATATTGATTATTAAAATAACCGTCATCAAAAGTTATTAAAATATATTTTTTATTACTATCTAAGCCATTTAAAATATCATTTGGTGAAACAAACGTGTAACCGTTACTCAAATAATATTCTACAAATTGGCGAAAATTCTGTATTGTTATTCTCCCTTCTGAATTTACAAAGTTTAAGTCGATTTCTTTTTTATCGTGAAATAATACGTGAATTAGAAAAACGATTAAAGCATTCTTCTCCCGGAAAGATTTAAAAAAGGCATGAGAAAATTTCTTTTCGAATAAATCAAATGCGGATATCGTAACTTTTTTCATAAGGCGAAGACTCATAAATAAATCTTACTCTTTTTAAAATATTTAGACTAGTAAGAAATATCACTTATAATTTTTCGCTGATCTCTTAATTCTATGCCGTCTTCTTGCATAAATTGGCAAAAAAAAATAATCAAAAAATAATTTTAAAAAACATATCTATTAAATAATATAGGGATATAATTATTCCAATAAAAATAACATTCGCTAAGTAATAACTCATAATAAGATAAATAAAATTTTAACCTTCGACTCTTTGACAATCTTTTATTTTAACTTGTATTCTTTCTTTAATCTCCATCTACCATCAACCTTCTCAAATATTTCTCTATTCCAGAATTTCTCAACAATATCCCAAAACTCTCTTTCGGTGTATCCTGTAAAGTTTAAAAAAGCATCTAGGATCTTTTGATCAAGTTTATAATCATGCTTATTGATTAACCTTTTCCCTTCTTCTCTTGTAATCTTTGCACTCCTTATCCAATACCCAGCAACATCAGTTACCCGAGCAAAGCCAAATTTAGGATATTTCATCCAAGGGTTAATCAAATAGGCTACTGAATCAATCTGGTCATAATCTTCTATATAACCCTGTCTCTTCCATTCATTGGCTAAATCTCTGAATCCATATCTTTTTGCTATTCTGTAATTGCGATAGCCATCCCAGGGAATAAAATAACTTAAATATATAGGCTCTAAGTCCGCCTCTTTCATCTCCTCTGGAGTTGGGTATTTAAGCATAGTAAGCTCTTTATCATTAATGCCGTTTCTATACCAAAGAGAGAAATCAACCTTTTTGGCTACATCATTGTTTATCTGGTCTTTTGCGCTATAGGTTTCCTCTTGCTGAACCCCGCCATATTCCCAAGATACATTCTCTCCATAAACCACTAATGGAATTTTCGTATTAATAGCCATTCTTATAGAGAAACAATAAATCGCTCTATCAATTGGCCAGGTAGAGCTACCAAATTCCTGGAAAGCAATTCTTACCATCCTTCTAACTAAATCTGGGCTTAAACTTAAAGAAATCAGGTCGCAGTTAAACACCGAACAAATATTCTTAATATTATGAAGCCCTGCTTTGGTTTTAGTAAATGGGTCGCCAACTGTTATCAGCAGAGGATTCATACCTAACAATTTCTTAAATACAAAAGTTTGGAAATGGCTATCTTTGCCTCCGCTTACAGTAATAATACTATCATAAAACCCGTCTTTTCTTTTATATCTATTGCAAAGCTGTTTTAACTCTTGGAATCTTTTTCTATAATCTGTCTTTTTCTTGACTTGCGCATGAATACAGGCCTGGCATACTCCATTCTTATCTAAAACCAATCCTGGTTTTGTATCGGGCATTAGGCAATTATTACATCGACGCATAATAACTCTTCTCTCGATAAATTTACGCTTTTAGATATTAATCAATCCTTGTTCAACTAAAAATTCTATCAACACATTCGTATACCCCGATGGCAAGCATTGGGGTTTGTCGCCGAATGTATCAAATTATAATTTACCTACTATCATATTAAGGATATTCTCTATCCATAGCGTTTGCAAACCAAAGTCTGAATAAGCCCTTCCTATTTCTAACGATCTCGGTTTAATCTTCCGGACGGATTTTTCAACTTTATTTCTATCTAGCAAATCTGCCACATAGATACTCAAACTCTTATTTATATCTTTAATGCGCCACATATTATATTCTTTCCTTACCAACAAATACATATTTTTATTCATAGAAATTAATCTACGAATAACATTTCCTCCGATAAAACCTGTCCCAACTGTAACTAAAAATTTCTAAGTCATATTTTAAGACGACACAGAACCAAATATCCGTTTAATAATGCCACTATTCTAAACAAAAAACCTTTATCTAGAATTGTTAAAATTTTTATTATTTTTTACCCATACTGTATACGAACCTATATCCTTACTAATAAAATGGTGATCGCGGAAATACTCATAAACCAAATCAGAATTAAATGTTTCTCTGTATTGTTTTATAGTGTTCGAGGCTATTCCATAAACCACGACGGCGGGATTTATATCTTTTAATGCTCTTATAAAATCTTCTGGTGATAAAAAATCTTGTACAAATACAAAACCTGATTTTACGGCATCTGAATAATACAAAATTTCATATGGAGCAGTGATTCTATCATCAGAGGTAATCTGTGTTTTAAGAAAACTCACTAGTTCTTTTGCGCCTTCTTTGCCATAAGTATAGATTACTTGATATTTAGCTTTAGATTGAATAATATTTAATGCTAAAGATCCAGAAAGAAACATAATAAAAAGAGTTATTATTGCCGCAGATATAAAACTCAATCTTCTCTTCTTATGATAGAAAATAAATATAAGCAATGATATACCAGATAAAAACAAAAGCTTAGATAACACATTAAACAATTCGTTGTATAATACTAAGACATCTAAACCACTTCTTATAAATCTCTCCTTTATCGTATAATTAGTAAGATATAACAGGTCTCCTACGAAAATGATATTGAAAATTACTACAAGACAGATAATGAAAATAAAGGTCTTTATACTATACAAGATATCGCCTTTAACCTTTGCTATAATATCTGCTATAAGAATACTCATAATAGAAATAACGGGAAAAAGATATTTCGGGAAAGTATGATTTATAGGCCCAACGTATAAATAAAACATAAAAAATATTATGCTTATTATTATCAACAAATCTTCATTTTTATTTAAAATTTTACATCGAAACCTTTCATTTAATCTATTAATGATCTTTAATAGCCATAACAATAAAAAGAATGGAGAAAACCATAATATGGCGCGAAAAATGCCATATAAAAATTCTGCATTGATAGCAAGTTTAAAACAAAAGACATAAACAATAGCATTTTTAAAAATAATAAATAGCGGATAATTAAATTTTAAGCAATATAGTATCCAGAATAAATAAAAAAATATAAATCCTAAAACAAAGACTATTGTCATGACAATACTTTCTATAATCTTTTTATTTATAAGAAGATAAAATAAAATAACGAATGCTAGTATAAGTGGAGTAGTTAATTTAGCACTTAATAATAGCGCAAAAACAAAAGATAATTGCATAAGACTATTTTTGTTTAGGTAATCCATATTCTTTAAAAATAAAAAAATGAAAGCCAGTATAAGAGTTGTTAATATTGTGTTATCTATATCTATATGTAATGAGCCTCTAACCACAAAGGGATTTATGGCATATATAAATGAGGCTATCAAAGGAATAGAATAATCTTTTTTATCACTGTTGAGTTCTCTAGTAATAAAATAGATAAAAAAGATCGAGATTGTACAACAAATTAGGTTAAATAACCTAAAAAATACAATATTCATCCCAAATAATTTTCTTAAAATGCTTAATATAATTACATATAAAGGAGGGTGCCATAATCCATTTAGATTTATATATGAGAAATTAAACCATTGGCGGCTACCAGAAATTGTATCGGCGGCTATAAGGAAAGGTACTGAATCAGCAGACGCCCATTCTTTCAAACTAGGTATAGCAAAAAGAAGATAAATGATGATTGGTATAAAAATTGAAAAATAAAAAGGCTTCTTTGACATACTATTTTTCTCTAAATCTTCTTTTTCTTAAAAAATTAAATTTACAGTTTTTTACAATTAAAATACAATAACGAAATAATGTATCTATTATATTCATTTTACTCTGGCCTTTAGATCTAGCAATAAAAACAATGGGTATTTCGGTCATCGAAAAGCCAGCCTTTTGAGCCATAATGAGATAATCGACATAAAAATCAAAATTCTTTGTTTTAATTTTATCCCTAAGGTTAACAACCACTTCTTTCTTTTGTAATCTATAACCGGAAGTTTTATCCGCTACCTTTAAATTGCATAAATAAGAAAGTATATAATTGACAAACTTACTCAATATATATCGCCAGGTTCTAACATTCTTCATCTTTCCGTATGGTATATACCTTGAACCGATAATTATATCAACTTCTTTGCGTTCAAGCATTTTTAAAAACTTTGGCAGATCTTCAGGTTGATGGTTAAGATCTGCATCCATAGTAAGAATATGAGTAGCGTCTTCTGCAATATGATGAAATCCGATTTTAAAAGCGACGCCAACGCCTAATGGCCTTCCATAGTGTAATGTATATATATGGCTATTTGTTTTCTTTATAAAATCTTGCAATAACTCAAATGTTCCATCATTACCCTGAACAACCAAAATTATTTCATAATCAATATTTATACTTTTAAAAATATTTATAATTCTTTCAATTAATTCGATAATATTTTCTTTCTCATTATAAGCAGCTATGACAGTAGAAATTTTCATCCTTTGGTTCATTGATAAATTTAACTTTTCATTGTTAGTAGTGTAATAAAACCATTTATATTGTTTTTAATATCTCTCAATGATTTTATATTTCTTAATCTTGAGAAAATATATGCGGGCCTAAGATGGTATGCGAGATAAAGATGCTTATATTCTTTAAATATCTCCTCTTGGGAAAAATAATCGGTTTTATATACCGCAAGATTATGAAATACATATTTGCTCCAATCTCTTTCTATAATATAACCTTTGGCATTGAGTTCGTCATATAGTTCTGTTCCAGGTAGAGGAATTAACATATGGATATCAGCAACATCGGCTTTTATTTCTTCTAAAAACTTTAATGTTTGTCTTATCTTTATGCGATCTTCGTTAGGGAATCCGATTATAATGAAAGCTATTGTTTCTAATCCAATTTTATGACAAATATTAAATATCTCTTTAATTTCTTCAAGACTTTGATTTTTCTTAATCCGATCTAATGTTTCCTGATTGCCTGATTCTACGCCAAAAGATAAAGAATAACACCCTGCTTCCTTCATCAAATTTAATAAATTAAAATCTAAACTATTTATATTTACTCCGTTTGGAGTAGCCCATTTAAAATCCCATCCTCTATTAATAATCCCACGACAAATCTCTTCAATATGCGAACGATTCAAAGTGAGCGTATCGTCGATAAAATGTACCTCTTCGATATTATATCTTTCGATTAATATCTGTATTTCATCTAATATATTCTTTGTGCTTCTCTTGCGGTACCTATGCCCAAAAACGCCACGGCTACAGAAAGTACATCGGAAAGGACAACCGCGGCTCGTAAACACTGAAGCGACTCTTCCTGAGCAAGAAAGAGGATGGCGATAGGCATTTATATCGATTAAGTGCCAAGCTGGAAAAGGTAAAATATCTAAATCTGGAATTGGTTCTCTTTCTCCTGTAAAAACTATTTTGCCATTTTTCTTAAAATAAACCCCCTTGACGTGTTCTAATGTATCATTATCTTTAGACAAAGCATGTATTACTTCGCATATCGTTATTTCTCCTTCTCCAAATACAACAATGTCAACCGAATCATTATCAAGCGTTTCAATGGGCATATACGTAGGGTGCGGACCTCCTAATAAAACCTTTATGCCTTTATTTACTTTTTTTACAATTCTAGATAATTCTAAACTTTTCTTAATTATTGGTGTTGTAGCAGTAATACCTACAAATGAAGGATTATCTTTTTCTATAATCGTCTTTATATCGGAATTTGTCAACCTGGTAGCTTCCATATCAATAATTTTAACATAATGACCGTGCTCCTCCAGAATAGCAGCCAAATAGAGTAAGCCTATCGGCATAGCTATCCAGGCTGATTTTTTAATCATGCGCGAAGAATCCGAATATGCTGGGTTTACTAATACTATTCTCTCTCCCAAAGTAAAAACCTCCCAAAATTTATCGCTTTAGAGACGCTAATTATAGGTTTCTATGTGTTAATGACTTCGCTCTCTCTAATGTCAATTTATTATTACAATTTTTTGAGGAGAGGTTTCGGTTCGTGCCGAGTAACTGCCCCGATACAAGATAATTTCTTTTGATGCCGTTGTGTAGTTTAGTCCATTTTTTGAATTTTTAAAATCTTGAAATTCAGTAATTGACAGGCTCCGTTTATCTGCTGATGAGGATCAATGCTTGTAGCAACCGTCCAAGACCGCATAGGATCTTGCGGCATTTTTTTAATTGGAAAGGGGAAGCGGAAGGAATACCAACTCCATTTTAGTTGATGTCCCGTTTTTTTTAGTATAGACTCGACGGTAACGACGGAGAATATATTCCAGCCTGTTTCCCAAATACAAGTTTGATTATTCGCCCTTCGGTAACGCATGAGTACATCGATGGGATCATCATTAAAAATACCTACTATCACAAGCAGCCCGTTTTTCTGTAGACAAGACAACAGATTTTTAAGTGGCCTCTCTATATTGTCAAATATCGAAAGGACACCCATGCACGTAACCACATCGCATCGATATCTTGACGAAATCTTGGGGTTAAGAATTGAATTAATAGAAAATTTAACACCTCGAACATGTTCGCGTGCTTTTTTGATCATTTTTTTTGAAACATCGAAGCCATAAAAATCTCCAAAATGAGATAATCGTCTTTTTATATAATAAAGAAACTCGCCGGTTGCGCATCCCACATCAAGGAGCGTTGAACCAGGCGTATCCATATCTGCTATAATTTTGCCCACAGCTTTAAATATTTCTTTGGGTCTATTGTAACGATTTTTGCTTAAATATATTGGATCATCGGCAATGCGTTTACCACGAAATGACATATTTCACCTCCACGAATACGTCCTCGCCATCAGTGGAATCGGCTTCCTTAAATCAAAGGTCCTCATTACAATTTCGTATTGGCTATTGTTTTTAAAATATTTACAGCATCTTCCCTGGCCATTTCTAAACAGCTTGGGTTGATTTTTTTTCCGTTGGGGGGGGCCATATTTGATCTAAAGCCACATAATATGCCAAGGTCTGATAAAACCCTTAGAGTACTCTCATTATATGAATTAAGAGGATGAGACATTGAAATAATCTCTTTATTGCAAATTTTATTAATATGGTTATAATTTTTCAGATACTGATTAAGCTGCTCTTCATAGGACAACTTAGAAAGCTGAAAGGGATGGCTATATGAATGTAAGCCTATGCAATGGCCATTTTCACTGAGGGCTCTTAATTCTAAATTTGATAACCACAGATTCTCAACTATTTCAGCTATAAATACACCTTTTTCTTCCATAATTTTATCCATTATATTTTCAAATTTTTCTTTAGATAATAGCTCATCCCTAATAAATCTAAACTTTAAATCGTTTGGTGAATAGAAAGAAAAGCACTTTGAAGCTTCCTGCAAATACTTCTTAAATTTATGCTCATTGATCTGGTTTAGTGTTGATTTTTCGCATCTGCTGAAAAACAGTTCAAAAAATTCATCAATATTGCTAAAATATCTTGTTCCAAAGTAACTGTAGATTTCAAATTTATTTATTTTTCCTTCAAATACTGAAGAATAAATAAACCAAAAAACTTTTAGGTTGTATTTTTCCAATATAGGTAGACAAATATCATACTGACACCTTAAGCCGTCGTCAAAAGTGATGCATAAGTCATTACCCTTTAGACTATTATTCTTTAGTTTAAATAGCCACTCCTCAGGGGAAAGAATATTGTCAATTCCTACGAAATGTAGAATTTTTTCAAATTCTCCAGGCGTGATAGAGCCTTGCCCAACTGGAAAGGACTCTTGCTTATGAAATCTGTGAAACATTAAGCCGTGAGGGAATTGTGACAGGTAAAAACTTGAATTTAAGCTCATAAACTAATCGAAATAACTCTCTAACTTGCTATCTCTGACGGTATCCAAAGTAGCACAATGTATTCCTCCGCCTTGAGTGTAAATGTGCCGCATTCTAACCGGAACAACTGTAAATTTATATTTCTCCAAAAGACGAATAAGATTAGTCTGCCGTGAATCTACAATTACCGTTTCGGGATTAACTGAGAGTAGATTCATTCCCACCCAAGGAGAAGCCATGCCTTCTAGATTAGTCTCAAACCCTAATTCAATCAATTCCTTTGCTATTTTATCCCTTACGTTCTTCTGAAATTCAAGTTCTTGTTCTGTGACAGGAGTTACGTCACCGAAATAAATCTTATCCCACTTATCAAAAATTTTTGGACAATTCTTGTAATTTACTCTAGCGCTATTTAATAAAACCAAGCCAGGTCTCAAGCAGATAACGGTCGAATCAATATGGCTTGAACGATAAATATCCTCAGTAGTATGAATTCTATATTCATCACCTAAAACGCTCTGCAGCCACTTAGCTCCCAAATAATTTCCAGACGAAGAAACCAAATACAACAAATCTCTGCCCATTCTAACCGTATTTGCGGCTTCGAAAAGTATTTCTTTTTCGCTCAATTTATGCAATTTCTCAAGCCTTCCCCCCGTTAACTCTTGATAGCGAATATCCTCTTCTGTCAATTTTCTATCATCTTCGTCTTTGAAATAAATTGATAAGATTTCTCCCACAAGTATAGGTTTAGGCCCTGCTATCCACCTAAAACCTTCTTTTAAATATTCATACCAAATATGGTAAAGTGCCGTTGCCTCAAAGTATCTGCTTTTTAATGGAGAAGGACTCTCTATCACATTATTCCCCACAACCAAATGCAGATCTCGAATATTGTATATATTGTTTCCGGTTGAGCTCCAATATGGAGAGGAATATATTTTACTAATATCGTGAACCTCAGGTCGATGTACCTTAACCCCAAACTGTTTAATTACTTCGCAAAGTCCATTAAGGTCTTCGCTTACTTCATCCAAGAACCATTGGGGATAGGCTTCTTTGGCTAATGCGTAAGCCATTTCTTTTATTGATTCTGGGATGGGTTGTGGCTTCGACCAAGTTAAAACCGCCGTCGTTCCCTCAACTGTTCCAACTATAACTTCCTGTAACTTATCCCACTCATTGTGACTGTTTATTTTCATTTCTAAAGATATCAGAAAATAATAGCTTTTCTTTCAGATAATAACTTTTATAATTTGTGGCAGATTATTTTCGATAATTGCAGCCTACCCACGAGGCTCAAAGAATCTATACTGACTAAGAACTAAAATTTCAGCTTCTTTTCTGTTTAGGTAATCTATTAAGATCTGGGCATTGAGTAATCCTAATTTTCAATATCCCCTTTCCTTCCATGTATATAAATAAAGTAATGGTCATCGCTAAAATACTGCTCAAAGCTATAAGGGGAAAGTATCTTCGCCTCCATAACTACATATCCAAACTTTCGCAGTAAGACAGGATAATTATGGATATATACTCCTGAATACGCTTTCATAGATTTCGTCACCCTTATTTTGTTTATATCTACCTTTGTTGTGGCGTTTCCAAAAAGTTTAACAACTTCCAACATACAAATATTTTTTGCTATTTTTGTTAGAACTTCCATATAAGACATTAATTCGTTTATGTTAATAAGATTAGCAACTCTTGAAAATAACACATAATCAAACTGTTCTCCTTTCTTAACAAATTCTTCTAAAATAGATAAAGGATAACCAGAGAATAGTTTTAATCTATCTGATTTTAAATCTTTATTTATCTCATAAATATTACCGAAGTCCAGACCATATACAACAGCATCTTTATTTTTAGAAAGAAAAAGATAATCGGATAGACAATAGAAACAACCAACATTGCAGATTTTTAATGCTCCTTTTATCCCTTCAATTTTCTTGTAGTTATAGTATTCGGCTGTTTTCTCTATATCGCTAATGTCCTGTTCCCGTTTATAATTGTAGATGTGCTTATCAAAATAAACCCTCTCCCACTTTATAATTTCTGCCGCCGTTTTTCTTGCTCCAGTGAATTCATAACCTGAGCGCACATCATCGCAGTATTTGAATGCACAATAAAACTTACGGATTATTCCGCCTATAAATAGTAATATACCAGTTCTTATGGCAGCCTTTAGGCTTTTTCTTACAATTAAATCTGACATATTTCCTCCCAGTTATACAGTACTTTGTTAAAAAATATTTTTCTTCCCGATTATTTTTAAAATTGTTATTAACGTAAATTTAGAATTGCGTAACTTACTTAATTTCAAAGCGTTGTACCAAAATTTCTCTTGATTTTTTATTATAGCTCCTGCTATTCTATAGGCATATCTGTAATTCAAAACACCTTAACAAGGAGCAACGGATATGCCTATTATAAACCCTCGCCTCAGATTTATCGAGAAGTTTCTCGCTCATTTTAATTATGTTTTTTCAACAAGACATCAAAGATCAATATTCCGGGAATTCATTTATGCGATGTTTTCAGACTATTAACGAATGTCTCTTGCCGCTATCGCTAATAACACCGCGGTGAATTATCAAAGGCTACAGTATTTCTTCTAATATCAGGCCTAATTTTGTATCTAACATAACGCTACTATCAAAACAGTACATAATCCATCCATGTTTTTTAAGATAGCCTATGTCTTTTGTTGAATTGCTTACCAAAGGATATGCTATTAATAGTCTTATCAGTAATAGCCTTGACAGATAAACCTGCCCTTTTATATTAATACTCTTTTTTCTGGTTAAATAAACATATTATATATCTTTTGTCACGGAAGAAATCTTAGACGAGATGCGGTGATTCCCTTGTTCAACTCTTTTGCTAGCAATCAGTCAACCACTCCAAATGCCCCGCCACAACGCGTTGGCGAACAGGCAAAATCATCTCGTGACCGAAGGCCTTCGACTTTGCTCAGGCCGATGGAATCCCAAGCGTAGTCGAGGGGCGGTATTTACACCGACGGTCAACCCAACTTAACCAGCGCCACTGTTATCTTCTTCGTAGTCATCCTATAACGCATCCATCGGACAGCCAAAATTTTTCAAGTAGACTTTTCTTGACTTAACTTATTCTTTCATAATGAATTACGTATTTTTATTTTGCTTCATTCAGGTTTACATAAAACTGTCTAAAACGATGAATGAACGCGATGTATATTCAAATTATATAAAGTCTAGAACTAGTAAAACCGATGTCAACACAATGCACGAAATGGCAACGAGAAAGAAAATATCGGCAATCTTTTCCATCCTATATCTGCGCCTTCTTTCTTTGGTTCTCATTGCCACATATGAAATCAAACACGCCGTTAAGAATAAAAAGGAGTTGACCTTCTTCAAAGGAATATTTCATTTAACTTTTCAAGAGTTTTCTTTTTAGATTAATAATTGATATTAAACACTTTAACTCTCTTCTAATATTGAAGGTGCTAGAATCGGCATGGTGCCATTTGACAGGCATTTCTATAATATTTAACTTTGCTTTTTGGGCTCTAATCAGGAATTCTGCATCCCAAAACCAACCTCTAATATACTTGCTATCGTAGCCCATCTCACTAATAATTTGCATCGTTGAACTTCTGCGAAAAACTTTTAATCCGCACTGATGATCTTTTATTTTTGATTTAAAAAACATCCTAATAAACATATTGTAAAAAAAACTGAAGATTCTTCTAATTACATGCATTTGGACTTTCGCTCCTTTGATATAACGGCTACCTATAACTATATCGGCTGATTTCTCTTTTAGCATATCAAGGGCTTGCAAAAAATATAAAACGTCGCAAGAGAAATCAGCATCTATAAAACCGATAATTTCATAGTTTGCTAAATGAAATGATTTGGCCAAATTTTCTCTTCGCGATGGACCTTTAGTATAAGATATATACCTTATTTCTTTACCTCTTATCTGGCGTGCACTATCAATTATTCGTTTGAATCTATAAGAGGAATCCGGAGAATTATCATCGACTATAATTATCTCAAAATCATTGTGTAATTGTAATAGGGCATAATAAGATTGTCTCAAGATTTTTCTAATCAACCTTGCTGCGTTGTAGACAGGTATAAACAAAGATACATTATTTTCCATTTTTCTCTGTTTTATTTTTTATCAAAATATTATAAGAACCTATTTCTAACCTCTGATAATGCTTATTTAAGTATGCCGTAACGACAGGGACATTAATAACCTCCTTGATTTGTCGGACAGTATTTGAAGCTAAGCCGTAGATAAAAATTTCCGGAGAGACGCACTGCATAAAATTTAAAAATTCCGTTGTAGTAATATATTCTTTGGGTCTTATTTCTTTGAATTCTACCTTTCCCGTGTTAGCAATAAAGCCTTCGGCTGTAGTAAATACTTCAGCGCCAGAATATTCTTGCAAAAATTTTTTTACTTTCTCCGTTCCCTTTACTCCATAGGAATAATTAACAGAATAATCTGCATTACGTTGGATAAGGCTTAAAGACACATTGCCGGCAATAAGAGAAACCAATAAGGTACAGATAAAGCGGCTTAATAATGGTATATACATAACTTTTATTAAGATAAGAAAAACTAAAACCGGGTATAAAAAATAAAGTATTTGTTGGTATCCTAACTTTAAAAGCATTCTGCCTGCCTGTCCGCTGAGCTGCGCTTCTCTTAATAAATGCAGCGAATATAGGCAGTCTCCTATTAGTAAATAATAATAGATGATACCGGCGAATAAGAGTATAACCAAGAAGATTAATCTTTTTAGATTAAGTAATCCTCTTAATTTTTTTACGGCGAAAGAGGCGCTAAGAAAACAAAAAAATGGCAAAACAGGAATAACGTATCTGGGGAAGGTACCAATTAAAGGAGAAGCATACAGATAGAATAAAAATACTATAATCGTAAAACTAGTTAATTGTAGTTCTTTGTGTGCAGCCGTATGAGAGGATACTCTTTTAAAGATATCAAGGATAGCCAAAAAAGTCAATATCAATAAGAATGGTGAAAACCATAATGCAATGCGGAAAATATTTAGCGGCGTTCTTTTCAAGACTTCCATTCTCATTGAATTGAACGAAAATTTTGTATCTCCGAGGCTCTGAGCATAACCAAGAAAAGGCTTAAAAAATTCTTCCATTCCAATTAAATAATAACAGAATGCCGTCCAGATGGTGATAAAAAGAACGACCGCAGCGAAAAAAGAAAGAAATATCTTAAATCCTTCTTTGAAATTTTTGCTTATCCAATAAGCGCAAGGAACAGTAATCAAGCAGGCTAGACTCGTTGAGAATTTTGTAAAGAGGCACACGCAATACAAAGCAGCTAATATTCCTACTCTTCGCCGTAAAGAATAAACCTCTGTTTTAAATAAAAAAAGATAAAATATAAAAATTAGTAACAGAAGCAAATGCGTATCTGTTTTATCTATAACTAATGCTCCCTGTATAGCTGCGGGACAGGTAATAAATAACGTTATTGCAGTTAAAGATATCGGCAGATGAATATCTTCCTCGCCTACCTCTTTACTGATGAAATAGATAATTGTCGGTACCATTAAAATACTTAAAATACCGATAAAATAAGCGCCCAATTCTCTTACGCCAAGCAGTTTAAAACCAAAAGCGATAAGAGAGGCATATAATGGGAAATCAGCCCAATAATTTATTGCCTTCAGATTACCTGAAACGATATTTTCAGCCATCCGCCAGAATAGTAGCCCCCATCCAACAATAGGTTTAGATAGTCGGTGGGAAGCAAAAAACAAAAAAATTAAAGCAGCCACAATCAGGCTGATGATAATAATCTTTTTATTGCTCATTATTATTATCTTTTCTCTCTATAAACGCCACGCTAGCGCGCCAGAGGGATTAGGCCTTGAAAGGTGAAATTATCTTCTTCGTAGTCATCCTATAACGCAGCCATCGGCTAGCCAAAATTTTTAATATATATCTTTTTTGACATAATTCTTTGTTTCATTCTTAGTTAGATTGTGTTTTGAAACCGAAAAATATGTGTCTAAAACTGTATAAACCGATAAAATTATGCAAGAGAGCATTTTTTTAGACGGTAATAGCATTATTATAATTAGAAGGCCTTGTGTTTGCCCATATATAATTTAATTACTTTTTCAAACACTATTTCAGATACCATTTCACAACCAGAAATATTGAAATGGCAATCATCATAAAATACAGACTTATCCTTAGGGAGTATTGATGCGATATCAATATATGGGACACCTTCTTCTTTGCAAACTTCTATTAGCGTTTGGTTATAAGCCAACATAATTTCTTCCAAAATTTCTGTTGTATAGGCGCTCCCGCCTACATGTTCCCACAGTAGCGCATCAAGCTCTTTCGAAAGATTATTCTGATACAAGGTAGGCTGAGTAAGCATAAGAAGATCCTGATTCCGTATTCGGCATACTGAAATAATTTTTCGTAAGTTACTTTTGTAAATCAAAAGTGCATTTTTGAGCCCTACCGGTTTTTGTCTGATTGGATTTTCTTTTAAAGCTTTTGCTCGTATCTTTCTTTCGTTTATATACCATAAACCATTAATATCCTGATAGACTTTATCATCATTTTTATTTTTTATAAAAATATTTTTTACGAACAAGTATAGATGCGAATCTTTATAATATACGGTATTCGCTGAACTTATAACATAATAATTGCGCAACAATCTCCCCATATCATTAATGCCGCATAATACGATAACTAAATCAAATTGTGGCGCAAATTTATAATTTAAAAGAGTAATAATATTATCTAGAGTCGTATAGCCGCTCTTACCAGCATTACCAACAAAATACCTTCTCTTTAAACGGTCAGAAAGTTTATCTTGCAATCTCCAAGGCCAACTCAATTCATCTTTGATATACAGACATTCTGAAGCAGAACCACCAAGAACCAATATCTTAAAATGCACATTATTTAAATCTATTGGGGGACCCCTCAGGCCATATTTATTAACTGAAAATTCTATTTTACCATTGATTCCGGGCATTGCACCTTTTGCTACATAACCGCTTCTGTGTATATTTGGCGGCCAAGGAAAATAAAGGTTAGAATTTATTATACGGAAAAAGGCTTCTACAGGAATTATTACAAAAATTAATAAATAAGAAATATACAAAATTCGGATAAATAACTTTCTTCGCTTTAAAGTAACTAATACAACCAGAACGTAGATAAAAATTATTATATGAAATAATAAATCTACTTTTCCTGTTGGGATATAGCCATTTTTTATAATAGCTATACCCAAAAAGGCAAAGTGCACAACAACTGGTAATAGAGCCATAAACAACATAACTATTTTTTTATATTTTAGCCTGTCCACTTTTTACACAACTTCTTGTAGAATAGCAAGTTGTAAATATTTTATCCCTTGACTATTGATTTCAGTGATTTTAAATTTATTGCAGTGATTGGCTTGTCGAGAAATAATCACCGTAATCTGCCATTTAATCACTGTAATACCATTTTAACAAAGTACTGTTATAATCTTGAGGAATCTATAAGCTAACATCTATTAAATTATACTAAACCCCCCATCAATTACTAGATTATGTCCTGTTACATATTTTGAAGCATCCGAAGCTAAATATATTATTCCACCTACAATATCTCCACTTCTAGCCATCCTCCTTAGTGGAGTCTTCTTAATATACTTTTTTACAAACGTTTGGGGTTGCTTATCATGCAAACCTCCTGGAGATATGCAATTTACTCTAATATTAAATTTCCCATAGTAAGAAGCAAGATATTTTGTAAATGAAATTATGCCTCCTTTAATAGCAGAGTATGCTGCTGGCATAGTCATTTTAGTATTCTCATAAATAGAGAAATCAGGCGCAACGATTCCATAAATAGAAGCAAGATTAATTATCGAGCCTGATCTTTTAGTTTTCATATATTCGGCAATTAATTGACAACAAACAAAATAACCATTTAGGTGCATATCAATATTTTTTTTCCAGTCTAGAACAGAAACGTCTTCAAATTTATTGCCCCAATGCAAAGTTTTAGGATAGGCGCAATTTATCCATATATCCACTTTCCTATATCTAGTATTAATAAAATCAATTAAGCCAGAAACCGATTTTTCTTGAGTGATATCAAGATTGCGATAAAAGACATTTAAACCAGACCTCTTCAACGTATTCACTACTCTTATAGAGTTCTCCTTATCTATATCGGCTAAAATCGTCAACGCACCGGCTTCTGATAAACCTTTAATAAGCTCTTTGCCGATAAGACCTGCACCACCCACTACAACTGCTATCTTCCCCTTTAATCTAAATAATCTATCGTACTTATTCACTTTTCCATAGCCCCTCTCTAATTAAAAACTCAATAAATTTAAAATCAACTTCATTATCAATATCGTATTTAGACAATTCATCCATTAAATAAATGCTTGTCCTATCGGAAATTGGTGAATTATTCTTTTTATCAATTATAAATTTTCTGGTAAAAAAATATATTGAGGCATTCATGCTATAAACCATAGGAACATCCTGTCTCCTTATGATTTTATTAGACATTTCTTTGCATAGTTTTACAAAGCCACTTTTTTTTCTCTCAACTAAATTAAAATATGGATTTTTATGCGCTATTACAACACTAAAAAGAGTCTTGGATTTTTCTCTTAAAAAAATTTTAAGGCAATTATCTAAGTCTTTAATCTTTCTAATAGGCGCGGTTACATCTAAATCTACTACAATTTCGTATTTTTCTTTAAAAATTTTTTCACTTTTGAGAAGGGCGTGCCTTATGGCTGAAATCTTTGACGCATAATCCGTAGATAATTCTTTTGGCCTTAAAAATGGTGCCTCTGCACCAAAATGGCGAGCAATCCTAGCTATCTTCTGTGAATCCGTAGAGACAATAACACGCTTAGCCTTATTCCAATTTAAAGCATGCTCTATAGTATAAGCTATCAATGGCCTACCATTAAGCATTCTGATATTCTTATCCTTAATGCCCTTAGAACCTGCCCTCGCACAGATTGTGCATAATATATTATATTCCTTTGACATATCAAGCCTCCAAAATCTTAAGAATATTTAGACCTTCATCGAGTGTGCACAATTTTACTTTGTCATCTTTATTTATCCCTAGAAATGCCAAAAGCATTTTTATATATGATTGTTTTAGGTCGCCTCTACTTAAGATTACCCTTCCATTTATTTTTAATGTGCCAGAAAAAAAATTATAATATAGGTTTTGACCTGAGTCGCAAATAATTTTTAGATATCTCTCTCTCGGAATCCTTATATAATCTAACGTTATATCAACAATAAATTTATCGAAATCCAAAAAAAATTTTAAAAAATCCGGTGAATCGATATTTAAATTGCTAATCTTTGTTCTATAAATAATCTTTTTTTTAAACTTACAGCCAAAAAGCCATAATATATAATCAATCTCATGTGAGAGATCTAAATCGACCCCTCCGCCTAAACTTCTAGAGGCACTATAATAGCGTGAAACGTCTCTAGATGTTCTCCATTGTCTCAAATCTTGTCCAGCAGTAGCTTCCACGATTCTTATGTTTTTTCTGTATCTTCGAATAAATTTCTTAATAAAGCTAAAAGCATTAATAAACCTTAAATTGTAACCTAAAAAAATTTCAAGGTTATATTTTTTTGCAATATTTTTTATCTCTAATCCTTTTAAATATGAAGATTCTAACGGTTTCTCTATTAATACTTTTTTAAGATTGATTAAAGAAGATGTGCATCTTTTTAAATCTTCTAGGTGTTTTGAAGTCTGAGAAGAGATTATACAATACTCAACATTTTCATTTTTTAATAAAACCAAATCGTCTAAAAATTTTACATTAGACATTTTATCGGGATGATCAGTCAGCACATAAGTTACTATGCGCATGCTTGATAAATTCCTAACATGCCTTTTGCCCATTGAACCATAACCAACTACTAGAACTTTTCTTTTCATACTTTAATTACGTTTTCTACATCATGAGCATCTTTATCGAAAATTTCATTTAATAGAACCCTGATTTCTTGGATAGTCATAAAATGGCTTTCATTTGATTTATAAATTTTTCTTTTAATCTCTCTGTTGGTTCGCCTGTTCCCTGAAGGAGGAAGTATAAACATATCCTCGGTTTCACTTACAATCTCTGCTTCATTTTCATTTATTAACTCCTCATACATTTTTTCACCTTCGCGTTTGCCTATAAATTCAATTTTAATTTCTCCCGGATTATAATTATATAGCGGTGCCAATTTTTCAATCATTACCTTAGCTAAATCTTCTATGCGCAAGCTAGACATCTTGAATACAAAGATCTCTCCACCTTTGGACATTTGAGCAGCTTTTAAAACGAGCTCTACAGACTTGTTGATACTCATAATAAATCTGGTCATTTCACTATCTGTAACTGTAAGGGGGCCTCCTTTCTTAATCTGCTCGATAAAAATAGGCAAAACAGAACCTTGCGAATTTAAAACATTACCAAATCTTACACAAGAGAAACATGTTTCCCTGCCTCCTTTATATAAATTTGCAGAAACAGTCAATCTTTCAGCAAGCAACTTAGATGCACCCAATACGTTTATCGGGCTTACCGCTTTATCCGTACTTATTGTAATAAATTTTTCTACCTCTTCATCTAAGGCAACCTCTATTAAATTTTTTGTTCCTAAAACATTGGTAAGGACAGCCTCAAATGGATTAGATTCACATAGTAGGATATGCTTCAGGGCTGCAGAGTGAAATACTATATCGATTTCTTCAATGGCCCTTGCCAATCTCTCTCTATCTCTAATGTCTCCTACTAAAAACCTACAAATGTCTGAGGGAAATTCCTGGCTTAAATTAAATAAAGCTGCCTCATTTACATCTAAGATCCTTATTATTTTTGGATTATATTCTAATAATTTCTTTACAAGTGTCCGCCCAATCGAACCTGCTCCTCCTGTAATTAAAATCTTCTTATTTTCAAAAAAACTTTTCATTTTTACCTCCTAAAAAATTTTTTTATTTTTTGCACAATATAATCCATTTCTATTTTTTTTAACGTTGGGTACATCGGCAAGGTTAAGACTTGTTTTGAAATTCTCTCCGTTATAGGTAATTTACAATTTTGCTTCAAGACTCTTTTATAAAAATGTGTCAAATGAATAGGATCAAAATAAATCTTTGTCATGATACCGTTTTTAGAGAGATATCTCATTAATTGGTCCCTATTTTTATTAACTTTTACTGTAAACATTTGGTAAACGTTGAAATTTGCATCTTTTGCCTTTGGGATAGGCTCTACATACATTCCATTATCTTCTTCGAATTTATTCCTTAAATAAGTTGCATTATTAATTCTCATTTTTATAATATTATCGACCTTATCCAATTGGGAAATACCTAATGAGGCTATACAGGTGGGCATCCTAAAATTAAAACCTAATCTTATATAATCAAAAGGCTCTACGGACGAAAAATAATTTTTTGTTTCTAATCTGCCGTGTGATCTTATTAGCTTTAGTTTTTCATAAATTTCTCTAGAATTTGTAACTGCTGCCCCACCCTCGCCTGTAGTTATAATCTTATTTTGACAAAAACTGAAGATGGCAGAATCACCAAAAGTACCAAGTTTTTTTTCTTCTACTTTAGCACCAAAAGATTCAGCAACATCTTCTATAAGAATTAACTTATATTTCTTAGCGATTTCTCTTAATTCTTTTATCTTGCATGAAAATCCTCCATAATGTATTGGGATAATCGCCTTTGTTTTCCTAGTTATCTTTCTAACAACATCTTCAGGGCTTAAACCAAGGGTATCTTCTTCTATATCAGCAAAGATTGGTTTGGCACCAACAAATAGCGGAGCATTAGCAGTTGCAATAAATGCAAACGACGGAACAATAACCTCATCTGGACTTTTTATAGAATATGCCAAAAGTATCGCATGTAAAGCTGCCGTGCCTGAACTAAAAACTACACAGTAATTACTGCCAATGAATTTATTTATCTTGCTCTCAAATTCTTTTATGCTATCGCCTTCAGCCCAATTCATCCCGGACCGGATGACTCTGTAAATATTTTTCAGATCCTGTTTATCCCAGTATATTTTAAATAGCGGTATCTTCCAGCTCATAGTATTTTATAACTTTTAATTTCCTTCCTTTTCAATTTCCTGATTATTTTTACAGGTATTCCATACGCTAATACATTATCTGGTATATCTCTATCGACAAAACTAAAAGCGCCTATAATAGAATTTTTACCAATAGTTACTCCCGGCATTACAGCACTATGAGTCCCGATTCTAGCATTATTTTTTACTTTAATTTTACCTTTTTTATTATCTATGGTTGAGAAAGAATACAGGGAACAATGAGAACCAATCTGAACATAATCCTGTAATTCAATACCATATTTTGCATTAATATAAGTAAAGGCGCCGATATCTGTATATCTTCCTAATTTCAATTTCTCATAGTATTGACACGTCCAATTCCACTTAGTAACCCCTTGTTTATTAAATTCCGGCTTATTCCAATTTTTAAATCGTTTTCTCATTTTTTAATAAGTTATTTTTTTATTTAATAACTCTTCACTAATTTTTATTTTGTTAAGTAACTTCGCAATTCTAGCGCCTGCCTTACCATCTCCATAAGGATTTATGCATTTCTTAAGTCTTCTTAAAAACTTCCTTTCATAGAGTGCCTTATGTATACCTACTAATATCTCCTTCTTATTATAACCAACATCTATTACATTAGAAGCACGCTGCCTCCCATCTTGTCTTGTACCAATATTAACTACCGGCAGCTTAAAGGACGGCGCCTCAATTATTCCACTACTAGAATTTCCAATCATTACTTTGGCTACCCTCATAAGACTCAAGTAATCAAGATGCGGCAAACTCTTATAGGCCTTGATAAAAGAATAACGTAGATATTTCTTTATAGTCCTTATCATAGCCCTACCGCCAGCATCTGCATTTGGGTAAATAATAACTGTCTGCTCTTTAATCTCTGTGATAGCTTCTAAAGTTTGACGTATCTGTCTAGCCGACTGGCCTACTTCTGTAGTGACCGGGTGTTGCACAACTAAAAAAATTGGTCTTTTTGAATCAAGTTTATATTTCTGGAAAATAGCTTTGGGTGGTAATAGTTTCTTGCTCAAGATAAATCCGAGGCCTGCTGCACCAACTACGAATACCCTTTTAGGATCTTCGCCTAATCTAATTATCCTTTTGGCGTTTTCCTTGGTAGAAGGAAAATGTATATGTGCAAACTTTGTGATGGCATGCCTTATTGACTCATCTATGCTTCCGGAAACTTCACCTCCATGCATATGGGCTACAGGTATATTCATAAAGGCGCCGGCGATAGCTGCGGCTAAGGTCTCAAACCTATCTGTATTTACTAGCAGTATATCGGGTTTTTTCTTCTTCAATATCTCGGCGATACCGATAATTCCTCTGCCCACTGCCTGCGCCATTGAAGCAAGAGTATCAGATTGAGTAAGAATATCGACCGTACCAGCTATGGCGAAGCCATCTTTTTTGATTTCTTCCAGCGTGTATCCAAATTGCTCATCAAGGTGCATACAGGTAACAATAAGAGAAACCTTAAGACTTTTATGCCTTCTAATAGCATATAAAACAGAACGTAATATCCCGTAATCTGCCCTGCTTCCTGTGACTGCGATAATCTTTCTCATCTTTATTATTTTCTATCTAATATCTTCTAAGCTTATCTGCTCATCTTTTTTAATGTTAAACTTTGCTCTTGTGTCTACAATCTTATAAAAATATTTTGGAGCAAGACCCGTACCCGGCCTTTTGAAAGCAAGCATCTCTCCTTTTATAAGCGTTCCCTTAGGCATAGGCACTCTGGCAACCACGCTTCTTCTGGCAACCTTTCTCGTATCAAGCTCTGTGGAAACTATCTTCTTAATTGAAGACCCCAACGCAGTCTCCACTTCACGAATATGCTTAATCATTTCTCTTAACTGGTCTGGCTCAAGCGAAGCCTTATGGTCAGAACCAGGTAAGTTTCTATCTATTGTAAAATGTTTCTCAACAACGCAAGCACCCAAAGCAACCGCAGCCGATGGTATCACAGTACTAAGCGAGTGGTCGGAAAAACCCACCGGAAGCGAAAAAGCCTCCTTTAGCGTGCTGATAACACGCAAGTTTACAAATCTAGGGTCTACGGGATAACCTGAAGTGCACTGTAATAGTATTATATCTTTATTGCCTTGAAAACGTATTGCATTGACTGCCTCTTTTATTTCTTGCATAGAAGACATACCTGTCGATAACAAAATTGGCTTATGTTTTTTCGCTATATGCTCTAATAAAGGCAGATTCGTTACGTCGCTAGAGCTTAGCTTAAAAGCAGGAACCCCTAGCTGCTCAAGAAAATCAGCGCTCTCAAAGTCAAATGGTGTAGATAAAAACATTATCCCCGCCTGCTTGCTATATTCGCTTAACTTTTGAAAAGTCTTATGGCTTAGCTCCAAGCTCTTTAGCATCTCATATTGAGAAGCTCTCAAAGATGTGATTCTTTTCTGATACTTAGCGTAAGCAGCATATTGAGTAACCAGTTCATCTGTCTTGAAGGTCTGAAATTTGACAGCATCCGCACCGGCTAAAGCGGCAATTTTGACTAATCTTTTCGCTAATCCCAAACTTCCATTATGATTGACGCCTGCCTCTGCAATTATAAACGCTGCCCTTCCCTCACCAATAATCCTTTTGCCTATTTTTATTCTTTTCATTTTATTCTTGGCAATCCCATAATTTAAAATTTCCTTGTATCAAGTCACAAAGGCTTAAGAAAAAACTGAAAAATTAATGAAGCCATATTATTAAATACAAATGTAAATTTTACCTTTACATTAAAAAATTTTAAACCGCCTCATTCTTTCATATAATTTTAAAATAAAATATTCTACAAAACAAAATGTGCTCAAAGTCCTTAATCTCAAATAAGCAATAGGCCAATAGAAACTAGCAAATATTTTTACAGCTATTGAGCTAACCTCTTCATGCTTTCTATCTAAAAATAATGAAACAAAATGAAGCATTTCGATTTTTCGCTTTAACTTTTTCGTTAGCCAGGGATGTTCAACATAGGTCATAGAATATTTACCCCATTCCTCCAAAGTTTGAGGCATTACTAATCCTTTCTCAACACATACATCAATTAATTTTGTTCCAGGCAACGGCCTGAAGCAATGAAATATTGAAACCTTGGCTCGTTTATTATTCTTTAAAAGCCTCAGCATTATTTCTGTACTTAGTTTTAAGTCTCCTTCTGTTTCGGTTGGAAAACCACCGATAAAATTATAAATTGGGGGGATTCTTGTTTTATCTATCCTATCCTTAAAGTCTAAAACCTGTTCAATACTAATACCTTTCTGAATCATGCCTAATATCCTTTGCGAACCCGATTCTACGCCTACGGCCAATCGCCTAACATTAGACCGCTCTAGTAAATCCAAATTACCATTGTCCAGTTTTAATATATCGTCTATTCTACCCACCATATTTAAGAAAATATTCATTTTTTCTTCAATGATACGAGATAAAATTGTCTTTGCTCTTTTTGAATCAATAAAAAAATTAAGATCTATTATTTCAATGCCATCGATATTAAACTTTTCTTTTATGACCTTAATCCTCTCCAGCGCCTTATCTGGGCTGAGAGGACGCCACTTCTCTCTAAAACCAAAGCTTGTACTATAACAAAAAGCACAGCTGTATGGACAGCCGCGAGAAGTTTCCACTATAAACATATTCTTTTTACCAAATTTAATTATATAGTCTTCTATATTAACTAAATGATAAGGCGGGTCCGGCAAATCATCAAGATTCATCAGCGGCCTATATTGATTTATCTTTATGTTTCCGTCTTTTTTATAGGCTAAACCTGGAATTTCATCCAATGGGAGATTGTTTCTTAAAGCCTTTGCTAGTTCATAAAAAGTTAATTCGCCTTCACCAATAACTACGATGTCTATAAATTTATTACCCAGTGTCTGCGCAGGTAACATAGTAGGATGAACACCGCCCCAAACTACAGGTACTTTTGAAAATTTTTTAACAAAACGAGAGACCTCTAATGCATTATTTATCATTTCCCCAGTTAAAGCTGTTATACCCACGCATAACGTATCCTTATTCAGGCTTTTTATTATATCTGTGTCCCATCTTTTAGCAGTACGTTGGTCTATAATTTTTACGCTGAATTCCTTCTCTGCAAATATAGCCGCCTGCAACAATGCAAGCGGGAGGTATTGACCCTTCATCGCAGTTTCAATATAACTTGACTTTGGATATACTAAAATTATTTCAGCCATATTACTAAAATCACATCTCCATCAGGGGAATCGTTTAGAGAGTTAAAAGGCACTTTTTGTTTTGGCTAGTATCAGGTCCGTCGCCAAAATCATCCCCAGGCTTCATTTATTGAGGTAGAGATCTAAATCTTAGGTACATAGATATAAGTTGCACCTTCATAGCCTCCTAGGATATCTACCTTTTCCATTAGTTTATAATGTTGGTTAACCGCTTTCAGGAACAAATCCCACACAAAAGGTCCTTTACTATATCTCCCTTGGGAATTAAATGTCCAGTAATCATAATCTGTTAAAATAATAACCTTAGCCTTTCTGGATGTTACGTAATCCAACAATATCTCAGTGTTGTAAAGATGGTATTTTTCGCATTCCCTTCTATTCCAATCCGGTACATAGGTTTGATAGGATAATTCTAATCCTGAAATAAGCCTTCTATCTGCTACAGCAGCGAATTGCTGGGTAAAGGTTAAGATTTCGTCGTCTTTAGAGGTCATTTTCTTGACCAGGCTTGCTATTCTATTAATGTAACTTAAATTGGAAATTCCTCTAAACTTAGGGATTACTCTTTTGCCCTGGGATAGCGGAGTCAATATAATTAAAACGATTAAGAAAACTGTGAGTAATTTTCGCACCTCGCTTTCAGGGAAACTAAAAAATATCCAAGAAAAACAAAAGCCGCTCAAAATTGCAGCTACCGGTAAAAAATTCAGAATGTATTCAGGAAAGGTGGGAAAGGCGCAAAGGTGAATCGCAAATAAAGCCACTAAACTGCCCAACAAGAACAGAAGTTGGCGCATCGGTATATGTACATTTAACTTTTTATTTGATTTTACTTTTAATATCAAAAAAATGAAAACAAGGGTAGCGGGCAATAAAACGAAGACAGAGGGAAAATTTCTGACCATCTCAGTTATCACATCGAATTTATTACGCGCAAGTGTGCGCAAAGTCCAATCGCTCAAACCATAACTGAACACAAGTTGGGTACGCCTAAGATACCAACCAATATTACCGAAGATAGTTTCGTCCATGCCCAAGAAAAGAAACGGCCCCCAGATAAGTGCGCAGGTTATACAAGCGGTGACTACGGCATTAATGATATTACGCGGGCGGTCACGCTCAGTAACGAAGATATATATCATCAATACTAAAAGTGCCGCCCCCATGCTTAGCCTCACTGCGCACGCCAATGACATAAAGAAAACTGAGAGCGTTATGCGATATGGTAATTTGGGTTCATCGATAATCCAATAAATCGATAAGAGCATAAAAAAATTAGCCAGAGAATAAAGCTCTATAAGATTAAAATGAAACATGGCATTTGGGTTAAGAATGATTAAAGCTGTAGCAACCACTCCGGCAAGGGGATTGAGTAACTTCTTAGATATTTTATAGGCTAATATCAGTGTTAATCCGGCAAATAAAAATGAGGTAAATCTGGCTAAATACATACTCGGGCCAAATAGGTATTGAGGTAAACCATAAATATACGGAAAAAGAGGAGGCTGATAGTACCAGAAATCTAAATATGGCACCTTGCCCCGATAGACCATTAAACTAAAATTGAAGTAGATGCCTTCATCGAGATAGGTAGAGGCTTTAGATATATAGAGGATACTCTGGATAATAAATAGAGCTGCCAATATCCATAGGATGCCAGATAAATTTTTTTGTTCAGGGGAATCTTGATCAATAATATTACCGCCTATTTTTAAGTTGTTCATAAGCCGTTATAATACTGACTGCGTAACAAAAACATAGCAGTGCATCCGCCAAGTACCTCAGCCACAAAGTTAGGGTCTCTTTTAAAAATAATTTTTCTTAATGGCGCACCAAAATATCGGTTAGATAAAGAATCTTTTTTTATAAAATCCCCATCGTAATCAAAACAATTTATAATTTTATTTTCTATAAAAAAGTTGCATTCTTGGAATAGCGCTGAGGCTGATTTTATATTATAAAAATTTATATGCCCGATAATACTAGCCATTTTGTCTTTAGGGCACCTTAAATTTATATTGAGATTGTCGTCTAAGGGCAGATGGCATATAGCATATTTGCAAACTCGGCTTACGTCCCTTAATAAATCTTGCGGCTTTTCCAGGTGTTCTAAAAGATCCGTAATCAATACAAAGTCAATTTCATTTTTATCAAAATTATCTTTTTTAAATTCACTATGAAAAAAACTTGCTTCAGGAAAATTTTTTTTAGCAATTTCTATAGCTTCCCAAGATACATCGTATCCAAAGGCGCTGACTATAATTTCTCTCTCTTTAAAATACCCACTTACAAGTTTTAGTATTTCTCCAGCCCCGCATCCTATATCTATTATTGTTATTGAATTGGGTAATTTCTCTAAGGTCGCTTGAGGAATTACGCTGATTATTTTTTCAAACTTCCAGGAAGCATCTTCAATATGATAACCAGAGTGATACTGCCAATACCTGTCACTTTTATATAATTCTTGCCTCATTAAATATATTGTCTTCTTAGATTAAGCGTATAGACCTGATAAGGGCCATAATAACTGCCAGAATCAATAACTTTGTCTTAATCTGCTTTCAGGTTGTATTTTCGTTTGCTCTAAAGGTATAAATAACCTTGGTAATGACATCGCCACTGCTGCTATAAACCAGAATGGCTCCATAATGCGGATAATGATAAAAGTATTGGCACCAAAACTATGAATGAGTAATCCGATAAATCCAGCAAAAAATCCTAAACTTAGGCCTTGGGCAAAATCGTCTTCTATATTATGCAAGTTACGTAAGGCACAGCTAATAATCATTATTATTAACCAAATGAATATCAAAAAACCGATAATTCCAACTTCACCAAGCACAAGCGCATATTGACTATCTACCAAACCAACACCAGTGACTCCGTAACCCAAAAGTGGACGTTCAACCAATTTATTAATTATAATCTTCCACCTCTCAATGCGAGAAGCTGGAGATGACTCTAAGGCTATTTCCTGGCCTAAAGGCCGGTATACTGTGCCAGGGATAAACGTAGAGGTAACTCGGTTAATTACTGTGCGTGGTAACATAACCGGAAGAAGAAATATGCCAAGTATCAATATTCCTACAAGTAAAAGCTTTTTTCTTCTGGAAAAAAAAACAATAGTCAGATACAAAATAATAAACGCTACATAACTGCTACGCGAAAGTGTCAGTACTAAGATTATAAATATGAAGCAGGCTAATGCTAGACAAAAAAATCGCCAACTTCTTGAAGAGCTATATAAGAAAAGCCCTGTCGCAATTGGGAATAATAGAACTAAATATCCTCCCAACGTATTAGGCTCACCCGCTGGACCCTCAAAAGGCGCAGAAGCTCTTCCGGTTCTGTACAGGTGAGGGGTTACAAATGCATAGATACAAGTAAACAAACAGGTTATTAATAAAATTACAATAAAAATTTTTACTTGTTCTTTACTGCGGATATTATTGCTCACCATAAAAAAGAGCATAAAGTATTCAACATATTTAAGGACATAAAAAAAACTTCCTGCTAGGCTGACATAACCGGCCGAGATAGCTAAGCCGGTCGAAATAATACAGACTAAGATATAGGCCATCATTGGTAGATTAATAGGAGTATGTCTGATCAGTCCCAATTCTTTGTTTATTGTAGTCTTGACTAACCAGGTAAAAAACATAAAAATAATTAAAAAATCCTCGATACGCATAACTACTGCCCTGTGGGTAAGTTGAGCGAGGGGAATTTCTGGTGAAAAAATCATAGAAACAATAAGTATACTTAAGGCAAGGTCAGTATTAAATAAGAGAATGAGGCTGATGATTAGACCACCAACTAAGCCTAGGACCAGGATTGGAGATTGTAAGGCAGTAAGTTTGCCAATAAAGATACAAAAAAGAAGCAGAAATAGAAAAATAACAACTGTGCCAATCTGACCCGAAGAGTTATTTATCTCGAATATAGAGTTTTTTATCCTCTGTAGGTATTTCATGTCCAGTGACCTTTCCTGCACGGATACCCGTACCTTGGGGTATATCCCATTCTATGGTATTACCACTAATATTACCATGCCGCCACTTGTCTTGTTTGTTTATCCAAATATCTCCTCTTTCATTGTAAACAACAGGATATGCCGCATAGCCGTAAGGCTCCCCCCGCCAGCGGGTAATAAAACCAGCCTCAGAAGAAAAAAGCCATCTAAAGGGATTAACCCTATATCTTATCGGCTCATATATTCTATCCACAGCTGTCCTCCTCTGGCCAGATATGTCTAACCAACCATCACCAATATACTCTATCTGCTGGGGACTTATGCCAACTACAGAGGCAACAATCCACTTGAATCTCTCTGCCTTTGTCCTCTGTATTTCCATCAACCCAAAATAAAAAATAACCATGCTGGTAAACAAAAGAAAAATAATCGGCGGACGCAAAAAAGACAACCATCCCTGATAATGCCAAAATTTGAAAAGACTCCCTTTTATTCCTTTTATACCTTGTTCATAAGCACTTAGGCGATACCTTCTAGAGACCCATTGGATAGATTCTCTACCCGAAGCCTCCTTGGTAATATAATATCTTATACCATAACTACCTTGTTTATAATCATAAGTTCCATCAATGTTCTCTCTGCCGATGTGAGGATTTTTCTTTATCTTTTTCTTTAAAATCGCAAATCTTACCTTATGATACAGATGCATTATCATAAAAAAATAACCCCGCACTTATTATTTCAAGATATGCAGGGCCTCTCCTTCTTTTTTATTAATTATCTCTAGAAACAAGAACTATGCCTCCTCCTTTTTCTCGCCATAGTATTTGCCGTAATATTTGTAATGATAATAATAGCCATAGCGCATCTCCACTTGAGGCGAGATATTATTAAGGACTATGCCTTTTGCCGATGCACCCGAATCTATAAGGCGTGCCTTTGTCTGATTAAGCACATTACGTGAGGTCTTACCTACGCGATAGATTAAAATTACCCCATCGGTTTTAGAAGCCAGAATAGCCGTATCGGCTACTGCTAATGCCGGAGGAGAATCTATTAAGATAAAGTCAAACTTATCTCTGAATTTTTCTAACAAGGGTACCATTTCCGCAGATGCCAGAATTTCCGCAGGAGTTGTCGTTGAGGAACCGCTGGTTAAGATATTCAGATTGTCCAAACCCGGCAACTTTAATGCCTCATCAAAGCCTACTTCACCTATTAAGATATCCGTAATGCTGCGAATTGCCTCTTCAGGTTTAACTATTCCCCTTAAGATATCAGATAAGCCCGGCTCTTTTTTCCTTAAACCGAATATCTTATGTATGATGGAACGACGTAAATCCCCATCGATTAAAAGTGTGCGTAAGTTACCTTGAGCCATAGCAATAGCTAAATTAGATACAGTGATGGATTTACCTTCTACTGGCTCTGAACTAGTAAATAACAAAACCCTGCCTTTATTCTTCTCTTTAGAATCTTTAAAAACTTCGGTCTGGATATTTGTCCTTAAGATGCGGTATGCCTCAAAGACAGGTGAAGTAATAGAATAGTGAATAAGTAGTTGATTTCTTAGATGAAATATCTTCTCTTCACTCCTAAGCTCTCTTGGCCAGATCCTCTGCGCAAAAGTCCTTTTCTCTTCTTTTATCTTTAAATAGGGAATTACGCCTAACGCCGGAAGCTTTAAGTAATTCTCCACATCTTCAATTGTGCCAATAGAGGTATCTAATTGTTCAACCATAAATGTGCCGGCCAAACCCAACATCAAACCAATCACTACCCCTAAAAGATAATTGAAGGGCTTATTAGGACTAATCGGAGAGCCAGGAACATTTGCAGGATCAACTAAGCTTGCATCTGGAACTTTTTCTACTTCAGTCATCCTAACCAGTTCTAATTTCTCTCTTGTTATTCGATAAAGATTGTTATACACCTCAACATCACGCGTAAGGCGGCTATATTCTAATTCCTTTTCAGGCATCTGCTTCAGTTGCTCTTTTACAATTGAAATTTGTTCTTTTATCTCTTTAACCTCTGGATGAAGTTCTGTATAACGCCGTAAAAATTCTGACTTTTTTGCTTCTAACTCAGCAAGTCTATTCTGAAGCGGTATAGCAATTCCTGAGGGGATTTCTTTTTCTTTAAAATTCGTTAAGCTTTCTTCCGAAGTCTTTAATTTTATCTCCAGATTACTTAACTGGCCTTCGCAAAATTCCCTTATTTGGCGAACTTCCTTCATTTTATCTTCTAAGTTTCGCCAGATATACGCCTCGGTAACCTTATTGGCAATCTGTGCTGCCATCTTTGGATTTCCATGTGTAACATAAATGCGAATTATATTGGTATCAGGGATAATCTCCGTAGAAACTGCTCCTTTTAAAAAACCCACAAAATTATTAATTTCTTCAGGAGTTGCATCTTTACCCGCAAGGCCTAACCCTACAACTGCCTTTTCTAAAACAGGTTGGCTCTTGATAATTCTCTCCTGTGAAGCCAAGGGATTCCCTGGCTTTAAAAAAATCATCATTTCCATAATCTTCTGGCCTATAGGTCTAGCCACCTGCCACTGGACACTAGCAACAGCTCGATAGACGGGTTTCTGTAGATTGGTATAGACTATAGTTGAAGTTAAAACTGAAAAAAAGATAAACAGCAGAATCCCCTGCCTCTTCCGAAGAATCTGCCAATAATCACGCAAATTCAACTCATACTGTGGCATTCCTTGCCCTCTTTCGCTGACAATATAACTACCGCTATTTTATACATAACCTATTCTTTTCCAGTGTCTTAAATTTATCATATATACCATTCTTTGTCAAATTATTTAGTTTTTAGTACTTTGAATATTTCCGCCATTTTTTTCAAGATTCTTATAATATAATTCCTTTTACCCATAACTTCCTTAGATGGAAAAAACACTTTTTTAAAAATAGCTGAATACTCCTTTACTGACTGTGCTTCAATCAGCTCAAAAAAAATATAACTTAGAAAACCATTTATGAACCGTCTTCGCAAGCAATTTCTTAAAATAACCTTTTTATTTACAAATATTTTTATAAAGATAAATTTTAATAAATTTGGCCTAAGTTTATCTAATACTTCAGGAGGAATTTCTGTTCCGAAAAGATTTCTAGACAATGCAAGGCTAGTATAAAGAGAACTGGGTACATTCCAAATTTTTGCTTTCTCTAGAAGGCTATTCCAATCAAGTATATCTTTATATTTAGGCAATAATTCATTTATATCGCAAACATATCTTAATTGCCTGAAACAACTGCTACTGACCAAGTGTACAGAAAGATAAAGCAGAAGTTCTTCTTCCTTAAATTCACAATAATACATACCATCTTCCTCTACCAACCTCGTGCCTCTCCATAGCCCCTCTATCCTTTCATAACTTCGGCCCATCATGGTTATATCCCAATGCAGGTCAATCATTGCTGCTTTTGGCTTCGAGAAAAGATATTGCCACTGCCTACTTTTTACTTCACTATCAGGATTAAAACTATAGCCTATATCTTTTAATAACGCGGCTATCCTTTCCTTATTTTTCTCTTTTATCAAGAAATCAAAATCTACACTTAGACCACGTGCTGCAATATCATCATAAAGCCGCTTTGATAAAAGTGTCCCTTTTAGAGGCAGGACAGGAATGTCTTTTTGAGCAAACAGTTTTAGAAGCTCTATTAGTTCCCTATGTTGGCAGGTGCTCTTTGACACTATAAAAATGTAGCCAGGCTTTAACCTGTCAAACACAAATTGTGGAATACGCACGTAAGGGGCAATGGCCTTGAGCACATTATAGGCTAAAATAGTAGCTCCGCTTCTCATAATAGACTCACAGAAACCCTCCCATTGCAAACCTTCTTTTATCAAATCTACGGCTTTCTTTTTCAACCTTTCGTTTAAATCTTTTCGTGCACAAATCAATAGGAGTTCTTCAGTATTTTTTAAAAAATAACGAGCGCTTATTATCCCATGGATTGATCTTTTCGCCAAACCACTCTCATCAGGCAGAAACTCCCTAACATTATCTACTCCCTCCTTTTTTAAAATATCTTCTGCTTTTCTTAGCAAAATTAAATCAAATCCTAACCTCCTATATCTCAATCTGATATAAAAATCGCCTACCCAAAACCCTTTATAGGGACAACTACCGGGCCTGTTTAAAAAACTTACGCATCCTATAGGCCTATTATTGGATTTCATCACCAGACGGAAATTTTTGGCTTCTTTGAGCATAGAAAAATCGATTCTTTTGTTATCTTTTAAAGGTATATAATTATATAATCGGTTTAATCTTTCGTTAGCAAATGGGATAGCTAATTCAAAATTAAAGTGCGGTTTCATCCTTAGCGCAAGTTTCTTAGCAAACACTTCGTAAAAGTTAAAAGACTGAATTTTGATCAAAATGGTTTCCAAAATTTCTTTTAATAAAGCTATTAACTTTAAAGAAGTTATGGTTTTCTTGTATAAAAAATTGTCCCAAACCGTGGCTTCCCTCCTTTTCGTAGAAAATAACTTTCTTCCTCTTTTTACCTCCTCTATCTTGCCTAATATATTCTCTTCGGATACCTTATCCCCATTTTTATTACTACCAAGGCCTCCACTACCATCAGACCTCGTTATGATGAATTTCTTCCCATCTATAACTTGTTTATCTACAACACGATGCGCGTATAATTTATCCTGACTGCGATAAACAGGGATGTCACTAATTTTTATATCATCTATTTTGGCTGATGTAATTTTTAGGATATCTCCTTTTTTTAGAACCGGAAACATACACCAGCTGGCGGTTTTGAACTTAAAATAATTGGTTTTCAAAAGTTCATCCTTAGATTCAAATAGGTCAACGCAATCGGCTTTACCCCATAATATCTTACCCCGGTCTCTAAATCGCTTGACTCTTGGCGTAACATCATCACAACACGGCAGTATATCCGAATATTCCGAACATAGTTTCTTAAGATTGCTATCTGAGCAAGGGGTTGAGTTTTTTAAGTTTATTATATTTTTAGCATTTATGGAATTTGCCGAGTTCATTAGATTCTAAAACCTCTCTTTTTTTATTTGCAGCGTCTTTTCTTCTACTATCATTCTGTCTTAAATATAACTTCGTTTTCTCGAGCCTTTTCAATCTGACTGGCGAATAATTCTCTATATTTTAGATTCTTCTCTATAAGTTCTTTATGGGTGTCAATCTCCATATGGAAAGGGCTCTCGAAAAAATATACCAAATCCATCTTCTTAGCTGTCGAAAGCCTATGGGAAACAATGATAACTGTAGAATCTTTGAACTCGCGCCTTATATTGTCTGTCACCTTATCCTCTGTCTCTGAATCTACTGATGACATTGCTTCATCCAGCATTAAAATCTTTGGCCTCCTTATTATGGCTCGGGCTATAGCAATTCTCTGCTTTTGGCCTTCGGAAATCTTACAAGCCATCTCGCCAATTACTGACTCGTATTGTTTGGGCAAATTCAAAATAAAATTATGCGCTTCAGCGAATTTGGCAGCATTAATTATTTCTTCCTTTCCTACATTTTCTGCGCCGTATAAAATATTGTTAGCGATGGTATCATTCCATAGAAATGGCTCTTGAAGGGTTATGCCAATCTGTGATTTCAAAGATTCCAACTGCATCTTTCTGATATCCAAATCGTCAATCAGAATAGAACCTTCTTTTGGTTCATAAAGCCGCAAAATCAAGGCAAGCAGCGTCGTTTTACCACATCCCGATGAGCCCACCAGGGCTATCTTTAAAGCCGGCTCAATTAAAAAATTTATACCTTTCAGGATAAATTCATCTTTTTTATATCCAAAGCAAAGCCCTCTAAATTCTATCCTTCCTTGTAAAATACGATAATCCACGGCTCCCTCTGCATCTCGTATCTCGGGCTCGATATCCAGGATTTCAGCAAGGCGTTGACATGCTAATGAATTGACCATGATAGTCTCGTAAAAATTGCCGCTTGACTTTATAAGCCCAATGAGTTGAGTTAGGTAAATCATAACTGCACTTAAGCTACCAAGAGTCATAGTTCCCTGAACAACCTGATAACCACCATATAAGGCGATAATTCCGCTTATTACTTTGTTTAGAATAGAACTGGAAAAACTACTGATGCTTGACAGCCTTGCGTTCTTAAGTTCAAAATCTATCCTTTTTGAAAGATTTTCTTGGAATCTCCTTATCTCATAATCTTCCTTGCCCAAGGCCTTTACCAGATGCATATGGCTAAATACTTCATGAAGACCTATAAAAATACCTTGAGATTTTTCTATCATACGCCGGGTCATTTCTCTTAGCCATTTCCCAAAAAAATAAGGATGGATATAAGTTATGGGAACCAAGAGAGTGGCGAATAACGCAAGTTTCCAATTAAGATAGAAAACGATAACTAAAATAAATAAAAGACGTGGGAATAACGTTATCGCCTCTGGAATAGTATTACAGACAAAATCACTGACCGAACCAACATCACTACTTATCTTATAAATATGCTCCCCTGTCGATCGATTATTAAAAAAGCTTATAGAAAGACCTTGAAGATGTCTAAATAGACCCTTAGTCATATCAAAATGAACACTGCGCTTTATGCGCTGTGAGAGATAACTGCTCAAAGAATTTATAATGCCGTTAAAAACAAAAATAATTCCACCAATAATTGCCAGGATTAAAAATAACCTCAAGTCTTTATTGGCGTATGCCTTGTCTATAATAAGCTTGCTAAGGTAGGGATTAAGAAGGCTAAGTGGAATAGTGATAATTCCGAGAACAATTACTACTATTTGCAGCTTCCAATATTTATAGAGATATTTATTGAATCGTTTCCAGGGGAATTTTATCCTCATCTCTTGCCTTTATCTTTAGACTATCGAATGTTGACTGTGGAGTGAATCTTTGATTCTCTCGGCATTAGCCCGGCTTTCAGGAACACAACTGGTAAAGTGTCTATTCTCAAGCCATCCCTCTGCTGGACACCACTTGCAATAGGCTTTGAGTTCGCACCTATCGCACCTATAATCCCCATCTGGTTTTATATTTTTTACTAATTCCTTCAATCTCTGCCAACACTCACCTAAAGAAGTCCTTAATATCCTGTACTTAGGATAATCTATCATCAGACACATCTTAAGTTCTCCCAAAGGGGTAATCGCTACTTGATTTCTTCCTACGCCGCATTTAAAGAGGTTTCCGGTTTTCGGTTCCCGGTTCTCGGTTTGAAAATAGTACTCATCCGATTCTTTATCTCTGGTCTCTGTACTCTGGTTTCTGGTTACTGGTTTCAAACTCCCTCGATATTTGTATGGTTCTTTTGAACCATCTAAACAAGGTGAAAGCATATCATCCAAGCGATGCAAAGCATTTAAGGAAGCGGCAAAATCTTGTATCTGGTTTATCTGGGATTCATTCTCTTTTAATACACAACTCTTAAAACCTAAATTAACCCCCTTTTTATGTAAAAGGTCAATGGCACCAAACACCTTATCTCGAGAACCAACTAGGCCACTAATGCGCTCAAACGCATCTTTACTTATTGCCGGAATAGTAATATCCACCTTATTTGGCCTCAAGCGCTTTAATTCATCAGCAACCTTTTCATTGATTAATGAACCATTGGTATAAATAATAACCTCAAAGCCTCTTTTCTTTGCATACCAGAGTATTCTCATTATATCTTTTCTTAAAAACGGCTCTCCCCCTGTAAAACCCAAATAAAAACAGCCTATTTCAGCCAGTTGGTCTAATATAGAGAATATCTGTTTTGCTTTAAGTTCATTTAAAACAGATTCTTTTCTATAATTTTGTGGCACATAGCAATGTAAGCAGTTGAAATTACACTTATAGGTTAACTCAAACATCACCCTTAAGGGGAACCGTTTCTCTCGGGCTACTTTATGTATCTTTGTGTAAAATTGCTGATTAGTATCAGTTTTTATAGCCATAGATTCATTAGTCTATAGTCAACAGTACATAGTCCACAGAGGCAACTCTTTGTTAACTATCGACCGCTGACTGTCGACTCTGGACTAATTCTCTTCTTTCCTCTACGCGCGCCTTTGCCAATTCGCAAAAATAGGAAACAGTTGCCTCTTGGTCTCCGGTCTCAAGATAAGCCTTTGCAGGACAATTAGAACAAAATGGCCTCAATTCACAATCCCTGCATTTAGAATCGGTTTTAAATTTTTCTTTCATTAATCTGGGGAATACATTATAAAATCCTTCCTTAAATGAGAACTTTCTTAAATCTGTGCTGAAATCTTCACTGAATTGGCAGAATTTAAGCCTTCCATAGGGATTGATAAAAAAATGGACAAGCCAAGCACTGCACTGATAAAGAAAGCTTTTATCTCTTAATAAACTGTGCTCTAGCTTTAGTCTTTGTTTATATTCTCTATAAATCTCTGAGTCGCTTTGCAAAATCTTTTTTAATTCCCAAGGGCTCAGGCAGTATTTACAAGGCGTCTTATCTTTATTTAATCTGGGAGAAATATAACAGTCAAATCTAAATCTTTTTTTATCTTTACCAAAAATCTCTTGGGTAAATGCTTTTATTTTAGAAATCTCATTTTTATTTTGCTTTAAGCAGTTTGCCTTAATCACCAGAGGCATATTTCTCTTGATTAACCTGTTTATATTAGACATTACTTTATCAAAAGAGCCTTTTATTTGAGTTATTGCCTCATAGGTATCTTTAGTAATGCCGTTTAAGGTTATCTCTATTGAGCGGGGAGGGAATTTTTGAAAAAAATCTATTTTTTCTTCTGTTAATAAAAGCCCGTTGGTGAATATATCAATGATAAAGCCCTTTCTTCTAGCATAGAGGTAAATCTCCCAGAAATCTTCTCTTATTAAAGGTTCACCACCCGTAAATGTGACCTCTAAACAACCCTCCTCGTGTAGCTGGCCTAATATATCCTTTATCTCCTCAGTTGTAAGTTCTTTCTCTAACTCCTCGCTTCCTTCACAGTAGCAGTGGATACAGTTTAAATTACAGCGGTAGGTAAGTTCAAATAAGCCTGTCTGCGGATACCTATTATTTAGGCGATCAGAGCGCTCTGTAGCAAACGCGGCATATGTCTTTTCTTTCATTTACTGGGCTCGTTGGGTCTATTGAGCTTTTGTAAAAATAAAGTTACTTAACAACCTTTTTCTTAAATTATAACTATTTCCAAAAGAGGCATATGAAATCCAGCCTTGTATTATTGTGCTTAGCTTCTTTGCGTCTAAACTTCCTGAGGCATATTCGTTTTGTAATCTCGCGAGTCTTTTCTTAAAAATCTGACTGTTTTTCTTAAGAACGAACCTATAAAAATAAAATATCTTAAACCCTAAAAAATCTACACCCTGATTGGCCTTAACTACCTTTGTTTTGTTTTTATTAAGTTCTAACTTTAACTTTTTTCTTAAAAATTCTTCTACTTCTTTCTTAACAGCCAGAATACCTTTTGAATTCCTTTTAAATACAATAAAGTCATCGCAATATCTTATATAATACTTCTCTCTTAAGGAATGCTTTACAAAATAATCGAATTCGTTAAGATATATATTTGCAAATAGCTGAGATAGCGGATTTCCCTGTGCAATACCTTTATCCGGAGAATAATTGTGTAAAAATTTCTTTATTAAACATATCACATTTCTGTCTTTAACCTTATCCTTATTGCTTATAATAGATATCAAAATGTCGTGCTTTATCGACAAATAATAATCTTTAATGTCACCCTTCAGTATAAAACCGGCATTTGGAAATCTTCTCGGTGAAACCTTTCTCTTAAACTTATCAAATCTTATGAGTGCTAAATGAGCGCCTTTATCCTTTATAAACGCATAAGAATCGTAAATAAAACTCTTCTCAAAGAGTGGCGAGATAACTTCCAAGACAGCCTGTTGAACAATTCTATCGCGAAAAGAAAGTATGGATATTTCTCTTTTCTTGGGTTTATACATATGTAAATTTTTCAGCGGTTCAGGCTGATATGTAAAATCTCTTAACTCATCTCTTAACCGAAATAACTCATTTTCTAAGTTATATTCAAACTCTAAAACTTCTCTTCTTGACTTTTTAAACCTACTTGTCTTCCTAAAAACCTGGTAGAGATTTTCAAATGAACAGATTCTGTCATATAAACTAACATATTCTTTCATTGCGTCTTAAAATGAATACTTTAAATTCTATGAATACAATAAACTTAACTATTTATTCGTGTATTTCAGCCAACCGCCACACATCTTTCCAATCTCATTGATGTTTTCGGATAGTCTTTCATACTTCTTAAGGCTTATATAGGTCAAATCCTTAGACAAACGAATCAAAATTCTTATCCTCTCCAGTGAAGCGCTTAACTTTTTAAGATAAGGAACCTTATCCTGTGCCTCATTTGCCTGTATAATGTTTTCCAGAATCTCAATAATCGTCTTCTCCAGCCTCTCTGCCATTAAAAATCGTTGGCTCTTCGGAAACAGTTTTGTTACCTTAAATATTTCAAGTGCAAGCTCATAGGACTTCTTAAATATCGCTATCTCTTTCCTGCCAGCCATAATTCAGAGGTCAGAATTCAGGTCCTGTCCTTTTGTTCTTAAGTTCTTTTGTTCTTCAGTCAATGTTCTGCCTTCTGTCTTCTATTAAGTGAACACGGGTAAAACTTAACCCTCACCGCCCTTTGAGCATCGCTCTTGAGGCTGAATTTCATATACAGGCAGTTGCCCTTTTTTGCTTTCTCCCGGGTCAAGCATCCTTGAACACCTGACATCGTGGGAATGACCAAATAGCCAAATTAGCCAATTTTCAAATTTCCAAAAGGGCTATGAGGATGCTTCACCAACATCCCACCATTCACTAGCGCTATACCGTTTGGCCATCGCCTCTGTATAACACGTGCTCATCAGCCCCATCCTCTGAGCCCCCCCTGGCATGAACCCTGTCGTGTGGCAGTTGCAAGCTAATACTGCCTGCTCTGGGTTAAGTTCAACCCGTGTAATTTCTGGGTTAAATTTTGGTCTCTTCTGCATTGGTTATCCTCCTTTCTAATTGTTTCTCCACAAGAGTGTTATAAAAATTAGAGTCTACATTTCTCTCCTTGCATAGATACTCTATAAATCCCTTTATTTCCTCTTTCAATATCTCCGTTCCCACGCTGGACAAAACCAATAGGTGAATATCGTCTCCTAACCAATCTACCCAGCTCGTAACCATCTCCTGTAAAGACATCTTTATTTCTTTCATTAAATACTGCATAGCCCAAATATTGCCCAAAATTTGCTTGCTTTTTTCCATCTTTATTGTTTTTGTTAAAACCTTTAAAGAAAAATTTCCGCTTTGCAATAAACGATATATAGAACTCTTATCTAAATTATCTTTCTTGGCCGTATAGTAACGTTTATTCATAACATATCTATTTACCACCGATTTAATTAAAGAAAGGTCTCCTTTTTTAAGACCAGAAAAAAATATATTTTCTATACTATAATCATTATTTTCAAAGGAAAATTTTTCATTTAACAAGCCTGAACTTTTCATTTTTTGATATAACAGGGTGCCTGGATGTGGCGTAGCTATAAAAATATTAGAATAATCAAAAAGAGAGCTGGTAGCCAATTTAATGGTTTCCAGAATATCTTCTTTTCGCTCTCCCGGAAAACCAATTATAAAAAATGAGTCGGTAGATATACCCGCTTTTTTAATATTCTTAATGGTCTCTTTTGTCTCCTTTAAATTTATCTTCTTTCCTATTATTGTATTGCGCACCCTCTCTGAACCACTTTCAATAGCAAATGTTAACGACTTACAGCCGCTTTTCTTCATAAGATGTATCAATTCATCATCTAATTTCTGCGGGAAGATTCCGTTAGGAGTTATCCAAGATATGCCTAAATGCCTATTAATTATTCCCCTAAATATCTCTTTTGCACGTTTAATATCAAAAAGTAAATGGTCATCTTCAAAATATATTTTAGTTATATTATGGTTTTTATTCAGATATTCTATCTCATCAACTACCTTTTCAGGGTTTCTTGGCCGCCATCTCCTGCCCCAAAAATTGACCGATGAACAGAAAATACAATTATTAACGCAACCCCTTGAGGTAATAACTGATGCAGCAGGTACGTCCTCTATTTCAAAATATCTTTCCAGGGGCAATAATTCTCTGGAAGGAATGGGTAGCTCATCCAAATCTTCTATATATTCTTGCTTCGGATTTATATACACCGCGTTGTTCTTACGGTATGCTAAGCCATCTATTTTGCTTAACTCACCTCTGCTGTTTAAGGTATCCAGTAAATCCCGAAATGAATATTCGCCTTCACCGATTATTATAAAATCTAAATTTTTATCTTTCATGCATTCTCTATTTAAAAATGAGGGATGTGTCCCGCCAGTTACGGTAATTATACCGGGATCTATTTTCTTAACTCTCTTGATTATCTCTTCTACTATAGGCCATTGCGAAGAAAAAAGGGTAGTAATCCCCACCACATCAGGAGCTACTCCAACAATCTCCTCCTCTATCTCATCGTAAGATAATCCTGTCTGTAAAAAATATTTATTTACATACACGCGTTGATAATAGCCTTCTACATATGCATCTAGAATGTGCACTTCATACTTATCTCTTATAACCGACGCCAAATAAGTTACACCTAAGGGGGGCATGAGAAGCGGCTTACCTATGCGTACGGGTGGAAAAATCAACAAGACCTTTCTGTAACTTCGTTTCTTCATTTTATTCTTCTGACAAAATCGATAACTGCTTTATCTTTGCTGAAACCTAAACTATAACCGGGTAGATTTTCAATCAAGTCCTGGCAAAAAATTATGGCTTTGCTCAATCCTTTTTTATCCCAGAGGGTTGGAAACAGATTAGGATACAAAAGATTAAATGCCTCCTTCTTAGAAACAGACTTTAATGAATTCTTCCTCTTGTGATGAATAAATAAAAGATTAGTAGGTTTAGCAGAATCTACTTTAGAGATGAGATAATCGCTAAAATCGCCGTGCCAGGGAGAGCCATAAATGAAAAAACTCCCTTTTATCTTACGGATAATAATGCGGTCATCGTTAAGAATCGTGGCTCTACTATACTTATACCAAAGGCGTGCTAATGTACTCTTGCCGCTACCTGCCTTACCAATAAATATTACTCCCTTATTGTCGATATCCTTTAAGCCTATAGCATGAACAAAAACCCCATTCCTCTGAATAAGATAATTTATCAGTATTATCTGGAGGGAATCATAGACAATATCAGTAGGCTTCCACTTTAAATTTCCTTCCTTATCCGGCAACACATACGCTATACCCTTACCGAAAGCAGAATTCAACACAATATGCTGCTTTTTATCTGGGGTAAAGGTTCTTAGTATATACCGGCCATTTCTTTTGTAGAGGCCCCAATTAATTTTATTTGAATCAGGGTGTATGGTGAAAAAAAGTCTCTTAGCCCCATTTAGTTTGGGTAATTTGTCAACCACTTTCACCTTAAGGACAATATGACATTTTTTAGTTCCTTCATATATAAAATTATTGTACCACCGGCTATCTTCTTTAATAAAGAACTCTCCCTTAAACCTGCTTTCTATTTGAATAGTTATGTCAGCAATCCGCATTTTAACTCTATAGAAACTCTTGCTTTTTGTTTTATAACCTTTTATCATTTCGGAATCAAATTTTTTAGATTTTGACTTAAAACTCGGCAAATTTCCATTTCTATAAATGACCAATCTTTCAAATAAGCTCAAATTTTTATCCGGTTTTAAATACTTTTGCAGTTGTTTTAGTGAATTTCTCTCCATTTTTTCAATCTTTTTTGCCTGTTCTTTCAACCTATTGCAAATCTGAATAAGGCCGGGTCTTTGTTGCAATAGCTTATCTATATCGGCAATGAATTCAGAGATAAGCCCTTTGAAATTCCTAAGAACCCGGTTCAGCTTTCCCTTTGACTTAGCATAATAACCATCTGAAATCTCCTTCATTATTACCAAAATTCCGCTTTCTATCTGGTTTTTTAATAATGTGTCTTTAGTTGGAAAGGGATTATTAAGATATCGGCTTAGCATATATTTTAATTTTTTTGCCTCTATCCACGCTGGAGTATTTTTAACCTTATTCATTTTCTACTTTTTTATTTTTGTAGACCTACTGAAATGTCTTTTGCTTAAATATGCTAATTCACAAAAATATCCTATTGAAGATTCCATATTCCCTGTTTCAAGAAGAGCAGACCCCGGACACAACCTGCATAAATCCCTTAATTCACAGTATCGGCATTTTGAATTTGTTACAAAGTTTCTCATTCTTACTCTTGAAGATAACTCACTATGCGCCTTTGATATGTTACTTTCCAATAGATTTACTACTGGCTTTCTTATGCTTGAACAGGGAAGCATATTTCCATATGGGTCTACATGAAAGCCATCGCTAGTTCCAATAGCACACCTGAATAATTTATTCTTCCTATCCTGATTTGCTGTTGGGTGATCGGTAATAGGTCTGAATTTATTATCTATATCTAAAGCCTGTTGCGGAGTAATTCGCAATTTAGAAGGACTAATATCCCCGTCAAGCCGGGCATGAAGCATCGGGCTTGGTCTAAGTCTTAAACCCAAACCTTGGACAAATCCCTTAATCCGCTCCAATTCTTCTATATTCTGTCTTGTAACCTGGGTTTTTATCTTTAATGGCAGCTTTCTTTTTATTACCATATCTATCCCCGCCATTGTTTTTTCAAATGAATCCTTAACTCCTGATATATCCTCGTAAGTCTTTTTTGTAATCGCATTCAGGGTAATCTCAATAACAAATGGGGGTATATTTTGTAAATAATCTGCTATCTTTTTAGTCATAGAATAGCCATTGGTAAAAATTATTATAATAAAGCCTTTATTTTTAGCATAGGAGTAAATATCTAAAAAATCTTCTCTGGCAAGCGGGTCTCCTCCGGTAAAGCAGAGCCAGATTACGCCTGCTTTGTAGACCTTATCAAGGATAAATTTAACTTCTTTTGTGTTTAATTCTTTTTTTATGTAGTAAGGATTATTATAACAATCAGAGTAGCAATGTTTACAATGCAGGTCGCATTTAAAGGTGAGCTCAAACTGACACATGTTGGGTTTATTATTATCCCAATTATTTTGATGAGTCTGAAAACTGAAGTTCTTATAACTTATTTCTTTCATTCATCTGCGCGACATTTCTGTCAGCGGTATTTTTATTATCTAATATTATGGTATGGCAAAAATTTAATATCTTATCCTTACCGTAGAGATGAGCTACTCCTCTATCTACCTCTTGGATATCAATATTTTTTATGGTTGGCCACTGGGTAATCCTTACGAATAGTCTCTTAAGATTGGCTTTATTTTTAAGGCTAAAGTAAGGAACAAAATTATCTCTCCTTAAGTAACCTAAAAGAGAAAAGGTAAGATGATGGGGTGTATGGTAATTAGTAAACAAGTATTTATCAATTAATGTTTTTTTATCAATGTTTATCTGTTTTGAAAATAAATTAAGCAATTCTGAAAGAAAATAACCATCCTTAAGGTCACTGCCGCTGCGGCCTATATTGATACAGCTTCTGACACAAATAGTACTAATAAAATGGCTTTTCTTTAAGGCAAAGATAAATAAATCATTAATCTCTTTATCGTTTAATCCAGGATAGATGGTTACAGAAAGCCGAGTGTATATTCTTTCAATTTCAAGATTAAGCAATGCCTCTTTTTTAAAACTTAGTGCGTCTTTTGCAGCAGATTTTTCTCTTTTCATCTCATGGTAAAATTCAGTCTTGAAGCTATCCAAAGAAAAGAAAACTTCTAAAAGACCTGCTTTTTTGAGACTACGTAGATATTTTAAATCTGAAAGCTTCAGACCATTAGTAACTAGAAGAGCGCGTTTTCCTGCATTTCTAACTAGCCTAATAATATACTCTAAGTCTTCTCTTAGGGTAGGCTCTCCACCACTTAAACACACATATTCTCCACGGAAATTCCTGATAACTTTTCTGATCTGGCTCAAGGGCATGTCTTTTCTCTTTAGGAACCAAGCATAACAATATTTGCAATCTAAATTACATCTGTAGGTAATGGGGATCGCCAATTTATCAAACCAGATATTGCAGATGTATTTAAGATGCGCGAATCTGCGGTAAAAATCGGCGTCTTTTTCAACTAAACCTTCAAATTCGCCATGTTCTGGGCAGCATTTACGTATATATACCCATCCCTTTTCCTCAAAAACCATTGCCGGAACCTGCTTATAACAAACATTGCACAGGCTCTGGGTTCTTTCTTTTATTATTTGCATAAATTTTAAACTTTCAGGCCTTATCCTCTAGTCTCTGTTATTTTGATTGCCTTTATCTCTTTCAGGTCTTTAAGAATCTTTTCTAATTTTTTCCCGGCATCTTCGGGATTTGTATCAAATTTCTTTAATATCTCCTTCTTAATCTCCTTAACCGTCTTCTTAGTACCGATCATATCCCATACTGCTGAAGCAGCCTTATTCAGCGTATAGATACAATTTATTTCATCCGATGTCTTAAAGACGGGTACCAGGATTGTCTCCTTGTCTATCTGGCGAGTTACCATATCAGGGTTTTTCTTAAATACTGCATTCTCTTTCATAATCTCACCCCCCCCCCCCCCATTTTTTAAAATTTTAATTTGCTCTCTCTTGTCAACCTATACTATCGCTTCAATTCAATCAGCCTCTCTAACACCTGCATTTTCTCTTCGATATTTCTTGGGCCTTCAGCCCTTTCGCTTATTTTTAGATTAGCCTTTTTGCTGCGGTAAAAGTTCTTCTTAAAATCCCTGTATTTTATAACTACGTATTTTATTATATCGTCTTTCTCATCAATATGCTTACTAAGCTTAAGTAGTTTTTTTAGAATATCTATTACTATTGATGCGCCAAGGTTTATGGCATTTTTATACTCTATTACTGCCTCTTTAAATCTTTTCTCTTTTCTGTAGACATCACCTAAAAGGTTATGGCTTGAACCCTGCATCGGTTCAAGAGTTTGATATTTTTTTAAAAGCCTTTTTGACTTTGTTAAATTGCCTAATTTAAATTCTATACGGGCATACCCAAAAATTGCGGGGGCAAGATTTTTTTCTCTTAATACAGAATTGAAATACTTTTTTGCCCTCGGATAATTCCCTTTTTGTAAATAAATATTACCTAAGCCAGTTAAGGCATATGGATTTTTAGGGTCGACTCTAGTAATCTTAGTAAATTCCTTTTCTGCCTTTGAGAATCTTCTAAGTTTCAGATAAAGAGAGCCATAATTATTATCCTCTGCCCTATAGGCAGGGTTTAAACGTGTTGCCTTAGCATAATGTTTCTTTTTCCCAGTTGAATCAAAAAGATTAAAATATTCTGCTGCCTTCATCTTTCGCTTAAAGAGTCTATCAAAATGCTGCGGTGCTAAATAATAGGCTATTTCATCACCTAAATGCTTATATTTCATTGGGGTAAAACTACCGTTTACAGAATAGGCAATTGTGGTGAACTCGGGATTTTTTATCTTTTCCCGTAAAATATTTACAAATTCCTTAGGTTGAATCCAAGGTTTGCGTTTGCCTATCATTGAAGTTACACCGGCATTCCTCAAACTATCAACCACAAGAAAATCCGTATCTATATCAAGCAGAACCTTATGATTAAAAACAGGTAGGTATTCTAGTGTTGTGATAACGAATCTCCGACCCATAAGAGAAGCGTTTATCGCATTTGTTGGGCTCTTAGAGTTTTTCTGCCTTCTCTCTCCTGACCCCTGACCTAATCTAAATGGATCTTGTTTTAGTAAATTCCTAATGAGTGCTTTTATCCATTTTCGCGATTGTTCAAATTCTCTTATGCCACCAGGAATTACCCAATAAAAATCCCTAACAATACCATCTCGCATCGCAGGGTAGATGTAATTACCGATGTTGGTCTGGATATCTAAGTCCTTGTGGAAGCGCTTGAATAAGAGTGCATATTCTAAATTACGCTTTAATCCCTTTATGCTTCGCGCTTCATTTATGGCTTCTTGGATAGGTTTTGCAGGATGAAACCCAAAATCCATATGTGCATCGATGTGGACAAGAGTCAACCCCTTTAATCCTTTTCTACGCCAGACTCTTAGGGCCTCGTGATGGTCTTCGATTATTGCTATGTTCTTATTTGCATTTATTAAGTTTCTATCTATATGATGGGGACGTTTCACTTGAACATAACCCTATGCTTTATACAGAAGTTACAATACTTAGTGGTCTTATCAACATCCAACCAAAACCAGCGGTTGCCTGGCGATATTTTGCCTTTAGGTCTCTTGAGGCTAAATTAAAAAACCAATTCCCGCCACTCTAAAATCTCTCTTATCTTAAGAATCACCGCAATCTTTTTCCTAGCTCTTATGTTTTTATGATGGTGGGAGATATTATCTGAAGTCTCATACCTGATAAACAAGCGCCAGCCACAAAGAAGGATAAAATTAAAAAACCAGGCGAAGACAAAAACAGAGGATGGCATAAAACCGTGGATATTCCTCATTGTATAGTTAATACTTATAGAGGCAAGGCAGGCGCTTTTATGTTACCTCTGAATCTTAAAAGATAACTAACGTAGTAGCTTATATTAACATAAATAACATCAGCAAATAACCCAACTATTGTTTTATGAATTCTGCTATAATCTCTGGACATTAAATCTTCGGCTATTTAAAATTATTATTATAGAGAAAAGAAAGGTGCTAAAAACCTTCCATAGTAGTTTTAGCGGTACTACCTTTATAAATCATATCTACCATAGGTGTGATGGTTTCTATGAAGGCATTGATATTGCCGATAAGACTGCGAGGAACGAATATAACGTCTTGGGGTTGAATTAATACATTCTCGCTTAATTTTGCATTTTTAAGAAAAGCCAACATATTAGATGAAATGACTGTGGGGTTGTTGCGAATATCTCCCCTTATTATAAGAACGTTATTTTTTACAGCATATTTTGTGCAGTCACCGGCAAGAGCAAGTGCCTCTATCAATCTAATATCGCCTGTATATGTATAGACTCCGGGCTTAGCTACATCACCTAAGACAATAACCTTTCTACCGCCAAACTTTTTAATCATTACCGAGACCTCAGGATTTTCTTCTAATAAAACTTCGGCAGGAACTTCTTTCTTCCAACCAAAGGACTCTACCATCACAGAAACCTGTGGCTCTTTGACATAACTACTTAATTCTTTAGTTAATTCTTCGTCTAACTGAGTAAGAGTTTTGCCTGTTGTCTGAATGTCGCCAATTAGGGGGTAAGAAATCTTTCCATCAGGTCGAACAATCACCTTACGCGAAAGGTCATCTACCTTCCAAACTGAAATATCTAATGTATCCCCTGGTCCAATCAAATATTCTGCTTTCTCTTCGGGCTTCTGAGCAATAGAAGGTCTAAGCTTCTTTTTCGCAAATTCACTTAAACCTTGAGTTATTTTTTCTTTTAATTCTGTAATGGTCAAACCACTTGCCTGAATATCAGTTACTAAAGGGAAAGAAATCATTCCATCTGGCCGCACAATAACATCTTTTGATAACTCTGGATGACGCCATACCGTTACCTCTAAAACATCTTCCTTCTCTATTCGATACAAAACCCCTGAAGCAGGTTCGGGACTGATGATTTTAGCTTCGCCAATTGATTCTTGGGTCTCTTCTTTAGGTATAACAACTTCCTCTCTGGCCTCGGTTTTTTGTATCTTTCCTTCCTGGGATTCCTTTTTAATTTCTTCCATAGCTTTATTTCTTTCTTGGGGCGTAAGCTTAGCAGTAATTTTTATCTTAGACAATTTAAGCATATTCATAGCCGGTTCATATCCAAGATCCCAAGATAACGCTTTTTCAAATTTTACAATCGCATTATTATATTCTCCTTTTTTAAAATAATATTTTCCTTGTTTATAATAATAAACCCTAAAATACTCTCTTACTTGTGCTTGTTTTTGTTCCTCTGCTTCTTGAAATATTCTTTTTTCCATTTCTTTTTCTGACTCTTCTGTCCCTAAGTTAGTTTCCGCGCAGTGTAACAGGGAACCATAACTACAAAGTATGGAAGACAGCAAAACTAAAAATAAAAATTTTGTCTTTAACTCTTTCATAGCTAACTCCTTTTTTAACTACCCAGTTCTCTTACCTCTTCTAATACTATCTCTTCGGTTAATTCCTTCGTATCTTTAATCATTCCAGATAGAAGGCAGATATCACAAAGCCGATTGATTCTCCGGGGGATTCCTCCTGTACGATCATAGATTAACTCTAAGGCACCTTGTGTAAATATAGGTTCACTACGACCGGCAACCTTTATGCGGTGATTTATATAGCCTATAGCATCCTCAAGATTCAGGTTATCCAAATGGCATTTTACGGCTATTCTCTGTTCAAACTGTTTATTATTATCAATTTTTTCTCTGAGCTCCGGTTGTCCAAAGAGTAAAAGCGTTAATAAAAAACGGTCCTCGGCTTGAAAATTCAAAAGCAGCCTTAACTCTTCAAAAATTTTAGCATCATCGATAATATGGCATTCATCGATAATAACAATAGTATCTTTGCCGTCGCGTAAGTTATTATAAAGTAGAGAATTTATGGAATCAAGGAGTATGTTTGTAAGAACTTCTGACTTTTTTTCGGGTAGATTCATTGCTCCAAGTCGATTTGCAATAGACATTAAAAGTTCAACATAGGAAAGAAAAGGATTGGCAATAAATGCCACTTTATAGCGGTCTGAGCTCAGTTCTTTTAAAAGAGTATGTCCCAGAAGCGTCTTTCCACAGCCGAATACGCCCGTTAATACTGCTGCGCCTTTTCTTTCTTTTACAGCGTATATAAGCCTAGCCAGGGCCTCTTCGTGTTGTTTTGAATAGTATAAGAATGTAGGGTCAGGCGTATTTTCAAATGGCTTTCTATTTAGACCCCAATATTTTTCATACATATATTATTAATCCTTATTATTTTGCGCTTATTTTAATTCCTTATGTCGCCTTAAAATAGTCTCAATTAACATTGTGCTTTCGGAAAAATCCTTATCCTTGGAAAAGAAACCTGATATCCCGTATTTTTCTGCTTCCTTTATCTTCTCATCTACGGTATAGGCAGTAATTACTATTACCGGTATATCCTTATTTAGCTGCCTTATATTTTTCAATGTCTCTACTCCATCCATTACCGGCATATGCATATCCAAAAAGATTATATCCACAGGGTTTTTCTTTATGGTTTCTATAGCCTCTAAGCCATTGACCGCAGTAACTACATTGTAACCTTTAGTTTTCAACCAGTACTCCATCGTATAAACAAAATCCTTCTCGTCATCTACAATCATCACTTTAATAGGACTATCCATCTTTGGCCTCCTCTTTTGTTTTTGGGATTAAGAAAGAAAATCTACTTCCCTTGCCAACTTCGCTTTCTACCCAAATCTTTCCCTTATGCATCTGAACTATTTCCTTAGCAATTGCTAGGCCTAATCCGGTACCGCCGCCGCTTGCAGGTTGAGCAGCGCCTGCCTGCTCAAATTTATCAAATATCCTCCCTAAATCTTTAGACTCTATGCCAGGACCATTATCTATAACAGAAACCTCGATGGACTCTTGTCTGAAAGTATCGTCGGGTATTCTTTCATTCAAAACCACACTTATCTTACCTGCCTCCGGAGTAAATTTAATGGCATTACCAACCAGATTTGTAATTACCTGCGTTATGCGGTCTTTATCCATAAGAATTTCGTTTTTAGAAGGTAATAATTTTGCCTCTAAAGTTATATTTTTGGTCTTTGCCCATTTATCTAAAAATTCAACTACGGCACGAACTACTTCATTTATATCAAATATTCCTAACTTTAATTTAAATTTTCCTGCTTCGATGGAGGCTATATCCAAAAGGCCGTTTATAAGATTGCGCAGACGGCTTAAGTTATTTTGTGTATTATCAAAAAACTTTTTTTGGTCATCATTTAGCTTCTCCGTGAGTTCACTGGTTAATATCGAAAGGCTCTGCTGGATTACTACCAACGGAGTCCTTAATTCATGAGAAACATTAGCCACAAAATCAGATTTTAATTTTTCAAGCTCTTTCTGGCGGGTAATATCATTTAAAACTGTTACCATACCTACGGTATTGTCATCTTGATTTTTAACCACTGCCGAACTTGTTCGCAAGACCCTTTTGGTTGAATCATCGGGACTAAAAAGCTCTATCTCTTTAGTAAGATTTCCTTCGCTATCCGGCCTTAAATCTTTAGTAAATGTCAGGAGATGTTCATCTTTAATGGTATCCCGCAAAGCCTTGCCCGCGGCTTCTTCTTTATTAAGATTTAATAATCTCCCAGCAGCAGGATTCATCATTAATATTTTACCGTCAGAATCAACTACCACTAAACCTTCTGCCATATGAGAGATGATGTTTTCTACCCTTTCTTTCTCAATGACAATTCTTTTGTGTTGTTCTTTAAGGCTTTCTAACTTTTCTAAATCATTTTGTAATCTTTCAATATTTGAGCTTAATTGTGTATTCTCATTTTTTAAATGTTCTAGTTCTTCTTTATCTATCTTGATTATTTCTGCTTCGGGTTTTTTAACTAACTCTTTCTCTATATATATAGAAAAATTATCCCAATCCTGTTGTGAAAAACCGGCTTGCAAAAGATTATCCTTAAGCACAGCTATTCGACTATCCCTATCTTTGGTCTTAGAAAGGAATCTTTTAATGATATCTTTCAAAGTTGGTGTCCAGTTTTTTTTCTGCATGTATTCCGTGCTTAGCGCATCCGCTAAGATTGTATCTGTATATTTATCTACCTTCTCATTAATTATTGATTTTGCCTTTTCTGACTGTTCTTTTTCTTTGAATTGAGAGGTAAGTTTTTTAAGGTTTAAGGTAAATTTGGTTAAAGATTTAACCAAATTGATCTTAGATTTGACATCTCTTATCTTTGCTTCTTTAATCAATGATTCACCCAAAGTATCTAGGATTTGACTTAGCTGTTCAATATTTATGCTCTCCTCTTTAAGCAAATTGATAATCCCATCGGGATTCTCTAAAAATTGATAATGTAATTCTTCTTTTATTGCTTGGATTGAACTATCGTCTAGATTACCCTGGAGGAATTCTTTTACCTTAGAACCCAATTCCGCTTGAGTTTTAAGTCTTCTGCCTTTTTCAATCTCTACTACTTCTTTGCCCTTCTGGACCTTTATATAAGAGAAAAGATTTACCTTGATGTGTTTGATGCCTCTATCAATTAAAATCTGATTTATACCGCCTCCTTTTTTTAAGTCATCGGATTTAGTTGACATTGTTTTCAAGAATAGCTCTAGTTCTTCCGGCGTAAGGCCGTAAGAAAAAGTGATGCTTTCGGCCTGGAGTTTTTTAAATTCCGAAATAAACTCTTCTAACATACCAGTGGCTATATTGGTTACGGGCTGGCCTTCTACAAGTATCTTATCTTGGGCAGATAGGCTAAAAGTCAATTCTTTTTTTGAACTAAAACTCTCCTGAAGAACACTGTGGGCTTCATTTAGCGTGGTCTTTATGATGGGGTGGTTAGCAGGATACAAAGAAAGTTTATTAAGCGCAGTAACTAATGCACTTATAACTTTAGAATAAATCTCATTTTCTGGCATATGATTTTAATTAGTATAAATTATTATTTTATTCTAATATCTTAATTAAGTCAAACGTTATTGCTTGAAATTGCTTGAAATGAAAACCCCTAATCTTTGACCGTAAAGACACAGACCTTGTTTCTGCCTGTCTGTTTTGCTTGATACAGTGCCGTATCCGACTTTTCAATAAGTCCCTGTATATCTTTAGCGTCATCGGGAAATGTGGAAATACCAATGCTAATAGTAACTTTAAGATTCTCATCATAAGCCTTGATTTGTTTATATTCTATGGCTCCTCGGATACGTTCTGCAGCTAATCTTGCTTGCTCTTTGTCTGTCTCGGTTAAAATAACTAAAAACTCCTCACCGCCGTATCTACCTATTAAATCTATCTGCCTTATATTTTCTTTTATTGTTTTGGATACCTCTCTTAATATAGCATCCCCTACTAAATGACCGTAATGATCATTGTAATTCTTAAAATGGTCTATATCGCCCATAAGAATAGAAAAGTTATAATTAAACTTTTTTGACCGCGCCATCTCTTCGTTTAATCTTTCTAAGACAAATCTGCGGCTGAATACTTGAGTAAGACCGTCCATAATTGCTAATTCCTGGACCTTTTGGTATAAAATGGCTCTTTTTATGCTTAGAATAAACTGCTGGGCTAAGATATGAAATTTATCCTTATCTCCTTCCTTTATTTCGCTTGCTACTAAATATCCGATAGGATTCTTGTCTACCTTTAAAGGTAATATTGTATAATTGGTATATGATGATAAATCTGCATCGCTTTTCAGAAATATACAATCTACTAAACTGACATACCGATTCACCTGTTCTTTCAGATAACTAAATATTTTATCTTCATCCAGCGTTTTATATATATCTTTAGTAATATCGTAAAAGGCTATTGTTTCATCGGCGGTCTTTCTTAAATCATCAATCTCCTGTTTCAGTTTTGTATCTTGCTTGACCAAATTATTATATTCATTTTGAATTTGTTCATAACTGTTCTGTATCTTAAATAAACTTGTACGCAATACCCTTTTAATGCATATATATAAAAATATATTCAATAAAATTAATAGGATGGAATACCACATAATCTATAATTTTTAGGCATCAATAACACGGTTTCTGCCCTTCTGCTTTGCCTCATACATTGCTTTGTCCGCTTTAAAAATAATCTCATCTTCGTCGCCGGCATCCCAAGGCAAAGAAGCAACGCCGATAGACACCGTTATATTGGTTGGCTGTCGACGTAAAATTATCTTTGTCTTTTCTACCTTCCTGCGAAGTTCCTCGGCAATAGTATGCGCTTCTTTCTTATCTGTACGAAGTAGAAGTATACAGAATTCCTCTCCGCCAAAACGACTTATTATGGGGCTTGCGCCCTTTAAAGAATTAACCATGATATTACTTAAGTTTTTTAATACCAGGTCTCCTGCCGTATGTCCAAATTTATCGTTATAATTCTTGAAATAATCAATATCAAGCATCAACAAAGAGAGGTTTGTTTTATGTCGAATGCTTCTTTTGTATTCTTCTTTCAGGCGTTCTAAAAAATAGCCTTTTGTCAAAAGAGAGGTTAGTCCATCATGTATAGCTAGATCTTTAGTTTTCTGAAAAAGCTGCGCATTCTCTAAAGCCACTGCTCCTAAATCGCAAATTGTCACCAGAAATCTTAAATCATCTTGAGAATAAGAATAGGGCCCTGGATTATCCAATCTCAATATACCCAAAAATCTGTTATCGCTTATAAATGGAGCGCTAATCAAAGATGAGAGCGACCTTAATTCTTGTGTTTTTAATTGCTCTAAATCAAAACGAAAATCTTGCCTAATATTTTCTATTAGTAAAGGTTGCGAGTGTCTTAATACCCAAAAGTCAAATATATCGCCCTCTTTTGTTTTGATTATCATTTTTGCATCTTCTTTTTTTGTTTTATAAAGGATGGGTTTTTGGGTTTGGTTATCTACCAAATACAAAATACATGCACCTTTATTATCGGCAATGAGCGAGAAAGTAATTGAAACTATATGATTTGTAATTGAATCTAAGTCTAAATTCCGGTTTATCTCCTCAATAATCTCTTCTAAACTATTATAACGTATTATCTTTTTTTGAAGCGCTGCTTTATTTATTAATTCCTTAGAATATTGTTCATTCAAAATATTTATTTTTTCCTGGAGAGCCTCGTTATTAATTTTAAGATAATAGCTTCTTTTGGAATTTTTCTTAAATAGATAAGATATGATAAGGAAATTTATTAAATAAAATATAAACAATAATCTAAATGTTATGGGCACTATTTTGAGGGTTAAATATACGGGCAGGAAAATATATAGGAGCAGTAATAAAAGGATATAGATAATTATACTGACAGGCTTTTTTAGGTTGGCCGTTTTCGTTGTATCTCTTATTACCGTTATTTCCGTTAATTATATCAACAAAATAACGGCTTATACTATTGTTTCTTCGTTACCTTTATCAAAGAAGTGAACCTTGCTCATATCAAAGACAACATCCATATCCTGGTTAACCTGAGGCCTATCATGCGCACCTACGCGGGCAATAAAAGTATGCCTTCCGGTATTAAGATAAAGGTAGACTTCTGAGCCCATTGGTTCGGCTACTTCGCAATTTACCTTTACGATATTCTCCGGCGGGGCCTCAGAAACAAATAGTTTATCATAGATATCTTCTGAACGTATGCCTAAGATTAATTCTTTAGCAATATAAGGGGCGATCTTACTGTACATATCCTCGACGAGTTTTACCTGTATCTTTCCTTCATCAAAATATATACGACCGTCTTTTTTGATAATTCTACCCTCCATAAAATTCATCGGAGGCGAGCCCACAAATCCGGCCACAAATTTATTTGCCGGATGGTCATAAACAGTTATGGGATCTGCTACCTGCTGTAAAAGGCCGTCCTTAATTATTGCAATCCTATCCCCCATAGTCATAGCCTCAACTTGATCATGCGTGACATAGATTATGGTTGTCTGCAGTCTTATGTGGAGTTTATGTATCTCTGTGCGCATCTGAACTCTCAATTTTGCGTCAAGATTACTCAAGGGCTCATCGAATAAAAACACCAAAGGTTTCCTTACTATTGCCCGTCCTACAGCCACACGTTGTCTTTCGCCTCCTGAAAGCTCCCGGGGCCTGCGATTTAAAAGGTGCTTTATACCCAAAATTTCTGCCGCTTCATTGACGCGTTGAACAATTTCGTGCTTAGGATAGCGTCTAAGTTTTAAACCGAATGCCATATTTTCAAAAACAGTCATATGGGGATAAAGTGCGTAGTTCTGAAATACCATAGCGATATCCCGATCTTTCGCCGGCACATCATTAACCATTTTATTACCTATATAAATTTCACCCGCTGTTATATCTTCTAATCCCGCGATCATCCGAAGAGTGGTAGATTTACCGCATCCGGATGGACCTAAAAAAATCATAAATTCTTTATTCTCGATACCCAAATTTATCCTATTTACAGCCTTTATCCCGCCAGGGAAAACCTTGGAAACATTTTTAAGACTTACTTGGGCCATTTCTTCCTCGCTTTAATCGTCTGGAAATTACCAATTACGATTTACGGATTACGAGTTACCAATGGAAATATTTGAATTCATTATATATCTATTGACTTAAATAGTCAAGCAGTTGACTTAATGTCGTCTTTAAATTTTTACGGTGCACAATCATATCAATAAGGCCGTGTTCCAGGAGGAATTCTGAACGTTGAAATCCGGGCGGTAATTTTTGCCTTATAGTCTGCTCAATAACCCGCGGCCCAGTAAAGCCTATTAATGCCTTTGGCTCAGCAATAATTATATCTCCAAGCCCTGCAAACGAAGCCATTACGCCCGCCATTGTAGGATTGGTAAGCACGGAAATAAAAAGGAGTTTCTGTTTATTATGGTAAGCAAGCGCAGCGGATGTTTTAGCCATCTGCATAAGACTAAACATGCCTTCGTACATCCTTGCGCCACCACCTGAGCCAGATACAATAATCAGGGGGAGCTTATTTTTTGTAGCAGTCTCGATAGCGCGGGTAATCTTTTCTCCCACCACAGACCCCATTGAACCCATAATAAAACGCGAATCTGTAACTGCAATAATTATCTTCTTATTATCAAGAAGTCCTTCTCCGCTTACTGCCGCTTCTTTCAATCCCGTTGCTTGCTGTTCTTGGATTAATTTATCTTTATAGGTCTTGGGGCCTTTAAAATCAAGGGGATCAGAGGATAGCATATCTTTATCGTATTCCTGAAATGTATCGTTATCTAACAGCATGTTTATTCTTTCGTAAGCGCCTAAGACAAAATGGTAATTACATTTTGGGCAAACCTTAATATTCTCCTCCAGAGTCTTATTATACAAAACCTCCGAGCAGCCTTCACACTTTGTCCAGAGGCCATCGGGCATATCTTTTTTCTTTAATCTAACAATCGTATATTTTGGTTTGCCAAATAATGCCATTTAAGTCATCCGTGTTTATTCATTACTAACCCCGATAAAACTTTGGGATAAAAATAAGTAGTTTTGGCCGGCATTTTTTCGTTATTTAAAGCAAGGGATATTATTTGTTGAATCTTTACCGGATTTAAGAAAAAGGCGACGAGTGATGGCTCATTATTAACTAATTCAATCAGTTCCTCTCTATTGGGACTGAAAATGAGTTTTTCTTTATTCTCTAAGTTGACTCCTAAAATCTTTTTTAAAACTATGTAATTTAAAATAGAAACATCCAGCGACCTAAATCCGATTGACTTATCCACAATCATTCTGTCCAAGAGCTTAATATTCTTTAAGCGAAGAAGCCAATATTTCTTATCTTTATATATTCCCAATACATGCTCGGTGCGCCCTGCTTTCTCCATCAGAAAGAAAAATCGCGTCTTATCTTTAACCTCTTCAACATCAAGATATTCAAGAAACAGACCTTTAAGGTTATTGATATCCAATTTTGAATCTAACCTCACTAAACGATGAATAGGCAGGATACTAAGGCCGCGGGATTCTGTATTTGTAAAATAAGCCATAATATAATTGAAATCTTCCTCTCCAGTTAAAATACCTAACCTTTTCTTTATCTCATCCCTGTAGGCGCAGGCTACCTCATAGCGGTGATGGCCGTCAGCAATAAAGATATTTTTATTTTGCATATCAATCTGCAGCTTATCTAATATAGCTTTATCGTCTAATCTCCATACTTTATGAACAATCTTTTCTTTATCTACTATATCTATAAAAGGTTTTTTATCCTGGATATGCTGCTGATATACGCGCTGGATAATACGTTTTTGGTCGGAAAATAGAACAAATATGGGGCTTAAATTTGCTTTTACGTTCTTAAGTAATCTTAACCTGTCTTCTTTGGGTTCAAGGCGCGTGTGCTCATGACCAAATACGCAGGGATTTTTATCATCTAAATATAGGCGCGCGATAAAACCTAAGCGGCTCTTTTTCTCTCCTGCTATAGTATACTGTTGGCTATGAAAATATATGGCCGGCCTTTCATCCTGAATTAGTATCTCATTTTTTAACCAATTCTTAAAATAAGCAGCGGCTCTTCTGTATTTATCTTCACCGGCTATGTCTTTACCTAAAAGTATGTGAATAAGATTGTGAGAACTGGCATCATGATAATACTGTTGGTCGGCAACCGAAATTATGTCATACGGCGGGCAGACAACTTTAGAGGTGTCTTTAATCTTTTCTTTATTATAAATAACTGCCCTGAAGGGCGCTATCTTTGTCATCGATACAGAATATTAGCGATAATTATACCGATGCCATCAATGCCGACATCGTATAGGGACGCTTCTCTTTGAGGAATAAAAAACTGATGAAACTCATCGCTCATCGCATATATAATTACCGCTATAAATACCCAAAAAAATCGCCTCTTATAAGATTGGCCTGGATAGTATTTTTTAACTGCGCGATTAACCAATAAAGCCAGAATTGCATATTCTATAACGTGAGCAAACTCGCTCTGGCCGCTAAATAAATTGGGAATCCTGCGCCCCGGTATTGATGAAATGCAAAAAATTAATATAGCATAAACTATTACGGGTAGCCAGTATTTTAGGAATCTTAAATTAAAAATTCCGTATTTATTTATATTGTTTGGGTTGTTGGGATTTGTTTGCGGTTGGGGGGTGGAGATTTGGAATTTAGTCATGGGGTTGCTTTTTATGGCAAGAGCTACAATCTTGTTTAGTCTGAGGACATATATTATCCTTTGTGCTTTTGGGCGTCTCGGTTTTGGGTTTTTTACGATAGTCTGTAGCGTAGAATCCCGAACCTTTAAAGATTATACCAGAGCCACTCCCTATAAGCCGCTTTACCTTACCATTACATTTAGGACATTTATCTATTGCTGAGGCAGTTATCTTTTGTAACAACTCAAAACGATGTCCGCAATGCGTGCATTCATATTCATATGTAGGCATATCCTCCTCAAACTTTTAACTTTTTACTTTTCCTGCCTGTCGGCAGGCAGGAACTTTTTACTTTTATTTGAATGCTTTCTTTATTTTATCAGTGAAACTGTCTTTTGAAGTTAGGTCTTCTCCTGAAATACGGGCAAATTCCTCAATGAGTCGGCGCTGTTGTGGGGTTAACGATTTAGGAATCTCAACAGTGACTCTTGCCAGTTCGTCACCGCAGCCCCGTCCATGTAGGTCAGGTATACCTTTTCCTTTAAGGCGGAAGATTCTGCCGCTTTGTGTCCCGGCAGTTATCTTCATTTTAACCTTACCATTCAATGTAGGCACTTCTATCTCTGCGCCTAATATGGCTTTACTCAAACTAATGGTTATTTCAGTTAATATATCGTTATTGTGTCTTTCAAAAACTGGATGGGCCTCTACTTCAAGAATCACATATAGATCGCCTCTGCCCGCCATGCCAGCTTCGCCTTCACCTCTTATCCTTAAATGAGAACCTGTATCTACGCCCGCAGGTATCTTTACTTTAATCTTTCGCGTTACCTTAGCGCGTCCTTCGCCCCGACAATCAGGACAGGGTGTTTGTATAATTGTACCTTCGCCACCGCACCGCGAACAGGTTTGAGCCAATTGAAAGAAACCGCTGGAAACTACTATGCGGCCAGAGCCTCTGCATTGAGGACAGCTTACTTTTTTTGTGCCCGGCTTTGCGCCACTGCCGCCGCAGGTTAAACATACTTCATAGCGGGGCACGTTAATTGTCTTTTCCGTACCGGTAGCTGCCTCTTCTAAAGTTATTGCCACCGCAATCTCCAGGTCCCGTCCCCGACGTTGACGGCTAGAGCGTCTTGCCCGCGAACCAAAAATATCAAAGCCTAAATCAGAAAAAATCTCATCAAAGATCCCGCCGCCTAAACCAAAATCGCCTAAACCCTCAAATACGCTTGAAAAATCTGCGCCCTTGAAAATATCTTCATAAGCGTACCTCTGATCTATGCCGGCGTGGCCATATTGATCATAAAGGGCTCTTTTTTGAGAGTCCGATAATATAGCATAGGCTTCGGATATCTCCTTAAATTTCTCTTCTGCCTCTTTTTTTTGCTCAGAAGGCACTCTATCAGGATGATATCGAAGCGCCAATTCACGGTAGGCCTTTTTTATCTCATCCAGAGTTGCGTTTTTCTTTATTCCCAAAATTTCGTAATAATCGCGTTTTGTAGTTGCCATTATTTCTTGTCGTCTTCTTCCTTATATTCCGCATCAATAATATCTTCGTCATTTGCGCCTTTGGCGGACTTTTCCTCTTCTTTAGCCTGTTCGGATTCCTCTTTTGAGGCTGCGCCCGCATTGCCGCTTGCCTGCCCCTGTTGTTTTGTGGCTGCCTGTTTATAAATCTCCTCTGCTAATTTATGAGAGGCTTTGGTCAGGTCTTCCATTGACTTCTTAATTCTATCTATATTCCTATCCTTCATTGCTGTTTTTAAGTCATTAATCCTAGCCTCTATATCAGCGCGTTCAGACTGGCTTATTTTATCGCCGAAATCTTTAAGGGATTTCTCCGTGGCATAAACCAGCGTATCTGCCTGGTTAATAAGCTCTACTTCTTCTTTCTTCTTGGCATCCTCGGCAGCAAATCTATCGGCATCCTTAACCATCTTATCAATTTCCTCTTTGGATAGTTTCTTAGGCGCAGTAATACGGATGGACTGTTCTTTGCCTGTGCCAAGGTCTTTAGCTGAAACATGCACTATGCCATTTGCGTCAATATCAAAAGCAACTTCAACTTGAGGCACGCCACGCGGCGCAGGAGGAATGCCTACCAGGTCAAACCTGCCTAATTCCACATTATCATCTGCCATTTGACGCTCACCCTGAAGCACGCGAATAGTTACTGCAGTCTGATTATCGGCCGCAGTAGAAAAAATCTGGCTTTTCCTAGTGGGGATAGTAGTATTCCTATCTATCAGCCGGGTGTTTACGCCACCTAAGGTCTCAATACCCAAAGAAAGTGGCGTAACGTCGAGCAACAAAACATCTTTAACGTCACCTTTAATAATTGCCGCCTGAATCGCAGCACCCAGGGCTACACATTCCATAGGGTCAACCCCTCGCTCGATCTTCTTGCCAAAATAATCTTCGACAAATTTCTGCACGATAGGCATACGGGTAGGGCCACCGACCATAATGATTTTTTCTATATCTTTATCACCGAAAGTAGCGCCTTCTTTTTCAAATGCTGCCTTGGCATCTTTTAATGCCTGTTCCAGAGGACCGCGGCATCTCTCAATGATGGGATTTATTAATTCTTCCAGCTTTGCCCGGTTAATGGTCATAGTCAAATGCTTTGGTCCAGTGGCATCAGCTGTGATAAAGGGAAGATTAATATCGGTGGTCAGGGTGCTAGAAAGCTCGACTTTGGCTTTCTCTGCTGCCTCCCGCAGGCGCTGTATAGCCATTTTGTCATTCTTCAAATCAATCCCTGTATCGCGTTTAAATTCCTTAGCGATGTAATCGATAAGAGTATTGTCCATATCAGTACCGCCCAGCTGAGTATCGCCGCTGGTAGCCATAACTTTAAAGCCACCCTCTTTCCACATCTCCATAATAGTGACATCAAGCGTACCTCCACCGAAATCAAAAACTAGAATTTTTAATTCCTTCCCTGCTTTTTCTAAGCCATAAGCAAGACAAGCGGCAGTCGGCTCATTGATGATTCTTAAAACTTTCAAGCCCGCTATTTCCCCGGCATCCTTGGTGGCTGTTCTTTGATTATCGTCAAAATATGCCGGACAGGTAATTACCGCCTCCTCAACTTTATCCCCTAGATAGCCTTCAGCATCCTGTTTTATTTTCTGCAAGATAAACGCGGAAATCTGCTGGGGAGTATACTCCTTGCCAAAAACCTTAAATTTATAGTCGGTCCCCATCTTGCGCTTGGCTGCCTGTATGGTCCCTTCTGCATTTATGGCTGCCTGACGCCTTGCCGGTTCGCCTACCAGGCGCTGTCCGTCTTTTGTAAAGGCGACATAAGAAGGAAAGGCCTTGCCTGAGGCAACTCCTGCGCCTTCAGCCGAAGGAATTATTACCGGCCTGCCGCCTTCCATTACAGCCGCAGCGGAATTAGAAGTCCCTAAATCAATACCAATAATTTTTGCCATATTAACCTCCGAATTTTTTAGCCACTTTAACTTTGGCTGTCCTGATTACCCGGTCATTTAATAGGTAACCCTTTTGTAATTCTTCCACAACCGTATGTTCTGGTGCATCCTTGGTCTCTATCTGCATCAGTGCCTCATGATAATTAGGGTCAAATATTTTACCATTTGCCTCAATGGGCCTGACGCCGTGCTCTTTTAACATTTCGTATAGATGCGCAAGTATCATCTCCGCGCCTTTTAAAAATGCGGCTAAATCCTGATGCTTTGATTGCGCCAGTTCCACGGTGCGCTCCAAATCATCTAATATGCTCAATAATTCCAACACAATGCCTTCGTTGGCAAATTTAATAAAATCATTTTTTTCTCTTTCTAGGCGCTTACGCGTATTCTCAAAATCCGCCTGCAGCCGAAGCAACCTGTCCCAATATTCCTTGGCCTTGTCTGCCTCTTCTTTTAATTTCAGATATTCAGATTCTTTCAAAGAGACGACTTTCTCATCTTTTAGCTTAGCCTCTTCTGGTTTTTTATTTTCTTGCTGATTTTGTTTGGCTTCTTCCATGCTAATAATACAATTAAGTGCTACCTAAGTATCTCGGTTAATATATCGGCTATGTATCCTAAGGCAGGAATGATGCGCCGGTATTCCATGCGCATAGGCCCTAAGACCGCTATTCTGCCTGAGGATCTGCCTTTAACGCGATAGGCTGAAACAGCTAAGGCACAATTGTTTATCTCGTTACATTCCAACTCTTCGCCAATATAGACTCTGACCTTATCTTGGAAATCGCGGTTTATAATGCTAAGTAAATGCTGCTTATCTTCAAGCATCTTGATTAAAAGCCGGATCCTCTGGGAATCATTAAACTCCGGTTGACTCAAGATAAAACTTATACCATTATAAAAAAACCTGTCCTGCCACTCCAAAAAAGAGGCTATACCGGCGTAATGCGTAATCGCAGAAATAACCTCTGAGGTTTTATCTAATATTTTCTCTAATGTATCAATCCTCGCGCTATATTCTCTGCTTATACTTTCTTTGTCGTCTTCCAATAATTCTGACTGCGATATGAGAAAGTCAACATAGTAACGATAACCTTTACGAGTAGGCATTCTGCCGCCAGAGGTGTAGAGGTGCGTAAGATAACCGCTATCCTCAAGTTCTGCAAATATATTCCTGATAGTAGCGGAGCTCAAATCAAAGTCATCAGCAATATCCTTAGAAGAAATAGGCCAGGCTTCTTTTATATATTTATTTATTGTTGCCGCTAAAATTGCGTTTCTCCTTGACTCATAATCTACTGTCCTTACCATCATTCTTCCTTTCTTTTAGCACTCTCATCTTAAGAATGCTAAAAGTTGATTTTAACACAAATTAATACTTTGTCAATTGGTTCTGAAGGCTATTTTTTTATCCTTATCCAAATCCGCTACTATTTTATCGCCTTCTTTTAAAGAACCTTCCAAGAGCCTAAGCGAGAGAGGATCTTGGATATGTTTCTGCAACACCCTGTTTAAAGGCCGCGCTCCGAAATTGATATCAAAGCCGGTCTCTATAATATATTCCTTTGCCCTGGGGGTCACTTCCAGGTGAATGCCTTTTTGGGATAATTTTTTATAAATTGGTTCTAACTCTATATCCACGATGCACCTCATATCTTCTTTGCTTAAAGGATTAAAGATTACAATATCGTCTATGCGGTTTAGGAATTCGGGCCTAAAAACCCTTCTTACCTCCTCCAATAACCTATCTTTTATATCTCTGTAAGCGTAATTTTCCTTATCAGCCTTAAAACCAAGTGACCCTTGCTTCTGTATGATATCTGCTGCGATATTAGAAGTCATAATTATCACGGTATTCTTGAAATTGACGGTGCGACCCTGTCCGTCAGTAAGCCTGCCTTCATCCATAATCTGTAAGAGGATATTAAATACATCGGGATGCGCCTTTTCAATCTCATCTAAAAGTATTACTGCGTATGGTCTGCGTCTTATCCTCTCGGTAAGTTGCCCGCCTTCTTCATAACCTACATATCCGGGAGGTGCACCGATGAGACGTGAGACACTAAATTTTTCCATATATTCCGACATATCTATTCTTACCAGCGCCTCTTGCGTATCAAATAAAAACCAGGCTAAGGTCTTTGCCAGTTTTGTCTTTCCCACTCCTGTCGGCCCCATAAAAATAAATGCGCCCATAGGCCTTATCTCATTAGCCAGGCCTGAGCGCGAACGCCTGATACAATTTGAAATAACCTCAATCGCCTCGTCCTGGCCTACCACCTTAGTCTTTAGCCGTTCTTCCATTTTTATCAGCTTTTCTATATCTGCTTCCATAAGTTTAGTTAAAGGCATACCGGTCCATTCAGAGACTATCCTGGCTATATCCTCATCGCTAACCTCTTGCTTTAACATGGCAAAATCTTTTTGTAACTTCCCCAACTCATCGTTTCGTTGCGCCAGTTGGCGGTCTAATTCTATGAGCCTGCCGTATTTTATCTCGGCAACCTTATCTAAGTTGCCTGATTTTTCTGCATTATAAGCTTCGTTTTTTAGTCCCTCTATCTTTTCTTTGATTTCTTTAATTTTTAATATGATAGATTTCTCCTTGTCCCATTGCTTCTTCTTAGAATTTAAATCATTATTCAGGCTTTCTAAATCGCCCTCGATTTTTTTAAGCCTTTCCTGCGAGGTCTTGTCTTTTTCTTTTTTCCCGAATGTAGCGTCTCTTCGAAGTGTGGCTTCGGGATGCCGAAGTATCTCTTCTTGAGTAACTACATTCGGCATTAGTGCTTGTTTTTCTATTTCTAACTGTATAATATTTCTATGCACAATATCTATCTCCTGCGGCATACTATCTATATCAAGCCTCAGGCGCGAGGCTGCCTCATCAATCAGGTCCACTGCTTTATCCGGTAGATGCCGGTCAGTTATATAGCGGTTAGCTAATGTAGCGGCAGCAATTAATGCTGAATCTTTTATGCGGACTCCGTGATGCACCTCGTATTTTTCCTTTAATCCCCGCAAAATGGCAATAGTATCTTCTACAGTTGGCTCGTCTACAAATACAGGCTGGAATCTGCGCTCTAAGGCAGAATCCTTCTCTATATATTTACGGTATTCATCCAAAGTGGTTGCTCCTATACAACGTAATTGCCCCCGGCTAAGCATGGGTTTTAACATATTAGAAGCATCAACTGCCCCCTCTGCAGCTCCGGCACCGACAATAGTGTGGAGCTCGTCTATAAACAATATAACCTGGCCATTCTTGCTCTGTATTTCCTTTAATACTGCCTTAAGCCTGTTTTCAAATTCGCCCCTGAACTTCGTGCCAGCCACAAGACTCCCTAAATCCAGCGATATTATTCTTTTATCTTTTAAGCCTTCGGGGATATCGTGGTAGGCTATACGTTGTGCCAGTCCCTCAACAATAGCTGTCTTTCCCACGCCTGCCTCTCCAATTAAAACCGGATTATTCTTGGTGCGCCGGCTCAAGACCTGCATCAAGCGCCTGATCTCTTTATCGCGGCCGATAACCGGATCAAGCTTCATATTAAGCGCCAGTTCAGTAATATCCTGCCCGTATTTTTCTAAGGCATTAAATTTCTCTTCCGGATTTTCATCGGTTATACGTTGGCTGCCCCTAATCTGACTTAAAGCCAGTAAAATCTTTTCTTTATCTATATTTAATCTTTTGAGTTCCTGGCTTACGACGGAAACATTATCCGGCAATAAAGCCAGTAAAATGTGTTCTGCGGAAAGATACTCATCTTTTAAAAATTGTGCTTCGCGATTAGCATTATGAAATAATCTATTGAAACGGGCGGAAAAATAAGGCTGGACATTAGCGCCTGCTATTTGGGGCCTCTTTTGCAAATCTTCCTCAATTACTTTGATGATTGAAAAAACAGCAATGCCTAATTTATCAAAAATAGCGGCGATGGTGCTCTCCTGCGCCTTAAGCAAAGCATAAAACAAATGCTCTGGTTCTACCTGCTGATGTCCAGATTCAGCGGCAAGGCTAATCGCCTCTTGTAGCGCCTCTTGTAGTTTTACAGTTAATTTATCTAATCTCATTTTTTCCTAATTCCTTCCACAAGCAATTTATTAGCACTCTCACAAATAGATTGCTAATATTAAGCCAAAAAAAATTACTCCTTTACTTCCATTTCTATAATTATCTTTACGCCTTTAATATTTACCCCCTTTTCTTCAATTAAGTAATGCACATATTCTAATCGCTTTATATCTTTTAAAGAATAAAGGCGGCTTTTTTTGCCTATCCTTTTAGGGCAGACAACACCCGCCTTATCTAATTGGCGTAAAGTCCAAATCGGCATATCCACCAGTTTACTGACTACACTAATTACATAAACCGGTTCATCCGGGCTAATATGAATATCAAACAAAGGCATCTCTTGAACTCCTTTTCCTTATTCTGATATATAACATAAAATAACAATTTTGTCAATGAAAAATAATAAAATTTCTTAGATATTCTAATGGATTTCTTTTATCTCTTGGTTTTGCAATAACTTACGGGCGAGGACTTTTGGCAGGTTTACCTTGACTTTTGCGCCTTTCTCTTGATACTTTACCTCCTCTACTCTTCCCTGGCGATAGAGCAAATCCAAGACCTCCAGGCGAGAATGGGGAATAAAAATTTCTATTTTGGCCATCTGGCCTTGAAAATTCTCCTGGACTTCCTTAAGCAAAGAATCCAGGTTATGTTTTAATTTAGCGGATATGGGTATGGAATTACTGAAATCCTTTTTTAATCTGGCCAGCCATATCTCATCATCTAAGAGGTCTGTTTTATTCAAAGCAATAATCGTGGGTTTTTTATCTGCCTGCAGTTCTTTTAATACTGTAATTACTGCTCCTGCATGTTCATACACGCGGGGATGGCTGGCATCCAAAACATGGATTAATAAATCCGACTCTATTACTTCCTCTAAGGTCGCCTTAAAAGCTTCTATAAGGTGGTGGGGAAGATTATGCAAGAACCCCACCGTATCTGATAGTATAATGTTTTCTCCGGCGGGTAACTGAAGGCTTTTTGAAATAGGATCCAGGGTAGTAAAAAGGCCCTCTGAAATAATCTGACTTGCACCTGTAAGAGCATTTAAAAGTGTAGATTTACCTGAGTTAGTATAACCCACCAATGCCACCGTTGGCAGGGCATTTTCTTTTCTCTTCTTTCTCATTGTCTGGCGGTGCAGAGTCAAATGCCTTAAATCTTCTTTTAATTTATCGATTCTTTTCCTGATACGCCGACGGTCAACCTCTAATTTTTGTTCGCCCGGCCCTCTGGTGCCGATGCCGCCGCCTAAGCGTGAAAGCATTACTCCTTTACCCACGAGTCTGGGCATAAGATACTGCAATTGCGCCAGCTCAACCTGCATTTTACCTTCAGGAGTTTTGGCGTGGCGGGCAAATATATCTAAGATGAGCTGTGTCCTGTCTATGGTTTTCTTATCGATTATATCATCTAAATTTCTTTGCTGGGTTCCGGAAAGATTATGACTAAAGATAATAGTTGCGACGTCAAGTTCCTGGCAAAGAAAAGCTAACTCCTCGGCTTTACCTTTGCCGATAAACAGGTTAGGCGTAGGCTTATCACGCTGGCAAATAATGTTGTCCACTACCTGGGCGCCAGAGGTTAAAGCCAATGCTTCCATTTCCCTGCTCACATCTTCAATTCCCCAACGGTCTTTCTCAGAATCAAGTCTTATGGTTACTAAGAGAGCTTTTTCCATATTTTATCCGCTATCTCCTTTGGCTTTTCTTTGCCACCGATATTAATCCAATGTATGCGCTTATCCTTTCTAAACCAGGTTAATTGTCTCTTAGCATATTGTCGGCTGTTGCGTTTTATAATTCTTTTTGCTTCTTCTAAGTCATACGTCCCCTCAAAATAACCTTTTAATTCCTTTATGCCGATGGCAAAAGAAGCAGTTTTGCTGAGTTTTAATTTAAGCAGCCTTCTTACTTCATCTAATAACCCCCGCTCAAACATCTCATCCACCCTGCTATCTATTCTATGGTAAAGCTTTTTTCTTTCCGTATCAAGTCCGAATATTTTTATGTCATAAAGTGCTGTAAGCGGTTTTCTCTGCTTCTGCAAAAAAGAAATAGGTTTTCCTGTTATCCTGAAAACTTCCAATGCCCGGACAATACGTTTGATATCATGGGGATGGATTTTTTCTGCTGCGCCAGGGTCTATTTTTTTTAGTTGGCCATACAAATATTCTGGGCCGCGGTCTTCTGCCTCTTTGTAGAGCTCCCGGCGAGTCCTAACATTACGAACTCCCATCTCAAAAATTCCGTCGATAACACAGGACACATAAAGGCCCGTTCCTCCTACAAATAAAGGTATATTTTTATTTTTTAAAATTTTTTCTATAAACACCAGCGCCTTTTTACGGTAACGAGAGACATTAAAATCCTGTGTGGGTGAAACTATATCAATGAGATAGTGGGGGATTCTCTTCCTTAGGTTAAATGAGGGCTTGGCAGTGATAATATCCATCCCTTTATAAATCTGCATGGAATCGCAAGAGATAATCCGGGCGTTAAGCTTTTTGGCTAAAATTATTGCTATCTCGGTTTTACCGATAGCGGTAGGTCCAACCAGAAAAACTATTTTTGGTCTCATGGAATCTTAAGGATAGATCTTGGTAGGATAACCTTCCTGTAAAAGTTTGCCTTCTAAATCGTTAGCTTCCTGACGCAAAGAGAACTTGCCAACCCTGACCCTATACGTCACATTATCCTGCGCATTTGCTTCTTCAATATAAGCAGGATAACTTTTCTCTATTAATTTCTGCGCAAGATTCTGGGCATTTATCTTATTAGAAAAAGAGCCTACCTGCACCGTATAGTAGATATCTGCAAGATAAGTCGGTTCTTTATTGGTTTGTATTTCCGCACTTAAAGGAAACTCTTGTTTTATTTTGTCCAAATATAACTTTGCTTCCTGCGTATTACCACTTTTTAAAGCGCACTGCATTATTCTATAATAAAGTAAGGACCGCAGTTTAGTTGAAGAATTATTGCTTATAATTTCTTTGTATTTATCCTCTGCCCCTGCGTAGTTCAGCCTTAAGTAATAAGTATCTGCCAGGCTTAATTTCGCTTCTTCTTTAAACCTGCTTTCTGCAAATTCTTTCAGGATTATCTCAAATATATCCGAGGCGCGCAGATAATTGCCATCCTTCATATAGCTTAAACCTAAAATATAATATAACTGGTCTAAATCCCGAGATTGACCTGCATTAGCCAAAATCTTCTCGCCTTCTAATATAGCTGACTTGTAATCTCCGTTTAAAAAATCAACCTTAAGCCTGTCTAGATTTAAACAGTATCCTGTATCAACGAAAATAAAGAAAATAAAGAAAATAACGAGCTTAATTATTTTTTGTGGCATTTCTTTTTGTTTGAGATACCCTTCTGTAAATCCAATATAATTTTATGCCTTCTTTCTTTTTCTTTTTTGCTTACATCATCAGATAATTTTTCGGCTTCGGTGTGCGGCCGGGGTGAATATTTAAAGATGTAGGCAGCATCAAACTGAATATCTCGAACTAAATTATATGTATATTCAAAATCCTCTTCTGTTTCCCCAGGAAAACCTAGGATTATATCAGTGGTCAAAACTCCGTTCTTTACGATTTTACGATAATTATCCACTAAATCCAAATAGAATTTCTTTGTGTATCCGCGATTCATCAGTTTTAAAATTTTATCTGAACCGGATTGCACCGGAAGATGCAGGTATTTTTTTAATTTTTTCGATTCTTGCATTGCTTTAAATAAATCCGCTGATGTATCTTTGGGATGCGAGGTGATAAAACTGAATTCCTTTAGGCCTTTGATGTTGTTTATCATCTCCAATAAATCTATAAATTTTACTGTGGCTTGCTGCAAACTACAAGCTTCATGCTGCATGCTACTTGTAGCCTGTGGCCTGCGGCTTGTATCTTGATACTCATTCACATTCTGCCCTAAAAGTGTAATCTTAGTTATCCCTTTTGCTATTGCCTTCTCTATTTCTTTTAAGATATCTTTATAGTTGCGGTTCCTTAAAGGCCCGCGCACGTAAGGCACCACGCAATAGGAACAAAAATTAGAACAACCTTCAGATATCACCACATAAGCATGATCTTTGTCTTCGTAAAATCCAGTATGATAAATTTCTTCCGGCCTGATATTCCCATCCGTCTCCCAAATTTTTAATTCCAGTAAACATTTACTTGTGGCTTGTGACTCCTGACTTGTGACCTTTGTTAAAATCTCAGGTATCTTATGGATATCGCTTGGGCCAACTACAAAATCTACCTCTGGCGCACGTTCAAAAATCTTCTCCTTATAATTCTGAGCCATGCAGCCGACCAGGCCGATGATAGGGACTGTCCCCGTAGGGGACTGTCCCTTTTTAGGTTTGCGCCCTTTGGCGATCCTGCCAATCTCCGACCAAACCTTGTCTTCCGCATGCTGCCGCACAGAACAGGTATTAAATATTACTACATCGGCAGCGTCCTCCTCATCTGTCAATTGCCAACCGTCTTCAGTAAGTAATCCCGCGATTACTTCTGAATCACGGACGTTCATTTGGCATCCGAAGGTATGGATGTAAAGAAGCTTTTCTGCCATTCTATTTTTCTGGATCATTTTAATTATAAAATAAGTATAAAGATTAATAAAAATCAGGAACAATATATCCTAAATCTACCAATTCCTGTGCTAGGTTAATCTCATCTTTTTTTATAGGACATATTGTTATCTCAGATGTCCTTTCAAATTTTATACATGAAATTAAAAGATTCCACTCTTTATCATTGTAATGTTTCATCCTTGGACCCGGAAAACCAAATTCCACAAGAGTATTCTCTTCTCTCCACAGAGCGAGGCGGGAAAATCCCCTTAAGATGTCACCGGCTTTAACTACAGGGGCTTTATTCATAGTGCTATATAATTCTTGCATGGCTTGAAATAGCTTCGTATAAGAAAATTTTTCCATATATAAGCCTGTACCATCAACAAGGCCACCGTCAGGAATTTTTTCTTTTTTTTCAATAAACGTACTTAAAATATTATGATGTGCATATTTCAATAACTCGAGACTCCTCCTTTTTTCTATATTATGCATTTCAACTTTATTTTCAAGTGGCATTTTAAGTAAAAGCTTTATCGCTTTTTCTAAATTGGATTTTGAGATATCAGGGTTACATTCTTTTTTTACTGAAATAATGCGCTCTTCGGTAACCCATTCTTTTCTCTTTATAGCTTGAGTGATTAAATTGCGAAATTGATACAAACTATATCTTGGGCCACTAAAAGTTGGGTATGTAGCAATGCCTCCCCAAGGCATCTGTAACGCTAAGGGATGAAGACCGCAAAAATCAGTGGCAACAACAGGTATTCCGCAAAGAACAGCTTCCCTTGGTGCCATGCCGAAATTCTCATCTTCATGAATCGATGCGTAGACAAATAGATCCGCTGACCAAAGTATTTCTTTAAGATCTGCGGCTTCTCTGGCCTTGAGTAATCTTATTCGTTTATCTTTATTGCGGAGTATAAATTCTCTTTTAAAGTAATTTGTAAATGTGAAATGTGACGCCGATACCTGACGTATAGGGAAATCTGGATTAAAAGCACCGACTAACGTAATTTTCAAGTTTTCAAAAGGCCATAAATTAAGAACACGTATTAGTTGACATATTCCTTTGGTAGCTAACCAACGACCTGCATAAACGATATGCACCTCTTTTTCTAGAATACCTAAATTCTTTCGTGCAATTAATCTTTGTTGCTTAGTAGGTGGAAAAAAGTTTACGTCGTCAAGTTTCGGCGTGAATACAGCCATTAAGGGGGCGGCTTTGCCTAGATATTTTTTTAGTCTTATCATTTGAAAATCAGTTGTCACAAGATATATTGTGTTAAAAGAAGACCTTGTCAGTAAAAGCAGCGATTCGGGGAACAAAAAATTACCGAGAGAATGGATGAGCGCGCGTTTGGGTATTATATCCCATAAAGGAGGAGTTTTCTCTCCGTGAACTTTAATAAAAATCACATCTGGTTTTTTAAAAATTGACTTAAGTTCTTCGAGGCTAAGTTTCTTATCCAGAGGAGTTATTTCCCCAAATGACCGAATACACTCAAAGAAGTGTGTTTTTTGCTTTGCCACAGATGTGGAAGAATCTAAAGAAAAGGTTTTATTTTGTGAATGCTTAGAAAACAAATTATCTAGGTCGCTTTTAAAAGCAAAAAAATGCAACTTTTTTTCCTCCAAGCAAATATTGGTAATGTGTTATGTGGTTGTAATAAAGACTAATATACTTCAATTTGGATATATTTTTCTACGGTTGTTTTCTCCATACTCAATTAACCTAGCTCTCCCCTTTTTTCTACTGAGAGTAAAAACTATCTTTTGATACCTGCATCAATAGTCAACCAAAGGTTTACACATAGAAATGTTTGTTTGCAATATAGGCGGCGTGGCCGCTTTGGATTAATTTCTCTGTAAAATTTTGCGCATCCTAGTAATCCCCTCTTAAAAAATAGGTATCCCCTAAAGCCAATAATGCGTCTTCCTTAAAACGACTGCCTTTAAATTCCCGCAAGATAATCTCAAAAATATCTGAGGCACGCAGGTAGTTGCCGTCCTTTAAATAACTTAAGCTCAAGAGGTAATACAATTCATCCAAACCATCCGTAGAATGCTCAATACCAGCAATTGCCTTTTCTCCTTATATAATCGCCTGTTTATAGTCGCTGCTTAAAAACCTGGCTTTCATTTTATCCAAATTTAAAGCAAGGGCGTTGTTTAAAATTCCAAACACCAAGCAGCAAATTACAAATAAGTATTTCCTTTTTTCTTTTTAGATATTTCTCTCTGTAAATCCAGGATTAACCTATGCCTTCTTTCCTTTTCTTTCTTCTCTATATCATCAGCGAACTCTTGTGCCTTTGTATGCGGCCGGGAAGAATACTTAAAAATATATGCCGCGTTAAACTCTATCTTTTTGATTAAATCGTAGGTATCCCGAAAATCTTCTTCTGTTTCCGTAGGGAAACCTACTATGATATCGGTAGTCAGCCGGCCATCCTTTATAATTTTACGGTAATTTTGGACTAAATCCAGATAAAATTTTCTGTTATAGCCGCGGTTCATAAGGCCTAAAATCCTATCTGAGCCGGATTGAACCGGGAGATGTAAATCTTTTTTTAGCTTATCTAAATTATTCATTGCTTTAAATAAATCAACGGACGTATCTTTAGGATGCGAAGTAATAAAACTGAATTCTTTTAATCCTTTTATCTCATTTACCATTTCTAGTAGTTTTATGAAGCCGACTGCCTCATGCTGCAAACTGCATGCTACATGCGACTTGTGGCCTGTGGCCTGTAAGCATTCACATTCTGCCCTAAAAGTGTAATCTTAGTTATCCCTTTTGCTATTGCCTCCTCTATTTCTTTTAAGATATCTTTATAGTTGCGGTTCCTTAAAGGCCCGCGCACGTAAGGCACCACGCAATATGAACAAAAATTCGAACAACCTTCAGAGATTACCACAAAGGCATGCTCTTTGTCCTGATAAAAGACGTGATGATAAATCTCATCCGGCCTTACTTCGCCATCTGTTTCCCAAACTTTTCTTTCAAATATTTTATGGTCTATTAACTTTTTGATAACCTCGAGGATCTTAGCGATATCCTGCGGCCCAACTACAAAATCCACTTTTTTAGATTTTTCAAAAATCTGTTCCTGATAATTCTGCGCCATGCATCCGACCACCCCGATAATCTGCTGGTCACACTATACTTATCTATAGCATTCCAAACCCTATTCTCTGCATGCTGTCGCACCGAACAGGTATTTAAAATAATGATATCCGCTTCTTGCGGCTTAGTTGTTAGTTCATAGTTCATGGTTCTTAGTAGGCCACAGATTACTTCCGAATCGCGGACATTCATCTGGCATCCGAAAGTCCTCAAAAAAACTTTATTTCTTGCAACTTCTTTATTAGTCATATGTTATAGAAATTTTAGCGTCTAGGGTTTCTGCAAAAATGTCTAAAAACGTCGCGTACATTCATCGGTTCTTAATGAACAGGGACTTTATTTCTGCTATTGATTCTCCTACATTCCCTTAACTTTAGATAATAGTTCTTTCGTTCAGCAATTTCATCCACTATTGAATGAAGTAGTTCAGATTTCTTTTTAATTTCTAACCCAGCGGAATTCTTCTTCGCTTTTGTCAATACCCCTCTTAATTCATTAATTTCCAATACGGTTGCCGCAATGCAATAATAGCTCATAGATCTACCATTATTGAATTCTGTTATCATTGCTTTGAGTAATTTTTCTCTTTCTTTTTGGTCTTTCTCAAATGCAGCGATACCATGCTTACCAATTAGAGCAATATCGCGTTCCAACGTTTGATAACATTTAAAAGAATCGTGGCTTTTACCGAATTCTCTACGTTTTTCCCATTTTTCGCAGGTTTTCTTTTCTTCACATTCCCAGCAAAACTCAATTCTTTTTTTTCTGACTGTACAGGTTATAAATGGACAGCCAACTGCCATTCTTGACTCTGTTTTACAGCCAAAACATTTACTTTTACTTTCCGATTGATACCTCGGGCACAACCTGCAAGAAAGACCGCAGACACCAATTCCAGGGTATTTTATTTTCATGCTATCGTCTCCGATACCATTCATTGTTCCTTCTTTTAATAATTAATTGTTTTTATTACGAGTCAGGAGTTATTAATGCTATCCCCTTCACTAACAGCCAGTTATCTTCTTTAAAATCTCAAGCGCCATCCCGAGCCACCGTAACCATCGGTCAGCCCAAAGTCTTCAGATATACTTTTTTTGATTTAACTTCTTGTTTCATAATGAATTACAAAATTTTCCTTCGTGTCTTTCAAGTTTACATAAAACAGACGGGTCGTTTTAGTTCAAACCCAAAAGTTCAGAGATTGTAACAAAGTGGAACCCTTGCCGTTGTAAGGTTTCAATGATTATGGGAAGCGCTTTTACTATCTGGCTTCGGTCTATCGTATGAGATATTCTGTTACCGTCATGAAGCAGAATAATTGAACCGTTTTTGGTATTCGTGATTACCTCCTGTGCAATTTTATCAAATCGTAAGTCACTCCTTCCGTTTAATCCACTCGTGGACCATTTGATTATCACGTAACCTAAATTCTCTACCTCCAAGGCCACCCAATGATTGTCTGCGCCGTAAGGAGGCCTAAAAAGGTACGGCTTTATACCTGTTGCCTTATAAATTGCATCTTGCGCATTCTTTAACTCTAACCTTATATGCTCTTTAGTTTTTAATACGAGATCGGGATGGCTATATGTATGATTTCCAATACAATGACTTTCTCGCGCAATTCTTTTTGCTACCTCTGGAAAGGCCTCCACATTTTTCCCGATTAAAAAGAAGGTAGCTTTCACACCATATTTTTTTAGGATATCAAGTATTTGTGGAGTATAAATATCCTGGGGTCCATCATCAAAAGTGAGGGCGATTTTGTTCTGGGTGGAATCACCGTGCCAATACACGATTCCCTCTCTATTCTGCTGCCTATGCAGATTGGTTTGTGTATTAGTCAATGCCATAACAAGACCGATAACACACCCTAAAATAATAAATGTTATAATTATACGTTTATTCATCTATAAACCAAGCGTAGACGCTGTATATAATTATATCAGAACGAATCAGTTATTCCCTTTTAAAATTCCTATTTGGTTTAGCCTCTTTTATTAAATTCAAAGACAGCGATACTTGACATTATTAAAGCAAAGATAACAATATATGAAAGGTCTAAAAAAATAGGAAATGAATTTATTCCTAAGACGACTCTTCTCAAAAGATCCACGCCATAGGTTAAAGGATTTATTCTAACAATTAAGTTTATCCAGGAAGGTAGATTCTCAAGCGGAAAAAGCGCCCCACTTAAGAAAAACATAGGCATAATCACAAAATTAGATATTACTCCAAATCCTTCGAATGAAGTCATTCTCGCAGCGATTGCAATACCTAACGCAGTACAAACAAAAGCAATAAGGAAGATCAGAGGCAGAAGTATTAACAAAGAAGGCCACGGGATATTTATTTTTATAAAAGGCATAAAGGCTAAAACAAACATTCCTTCAATAAAAGCAATGGTTGAGCCGCTTAGGGTTTTGCCCAGCACAATTGAGGTACGCGAAATGGGAGCAACTAATATCTCTTTTAAGAAACCGAATTCTCTGTCCCAGATAATACTAATCGTGGATTGCATAGCAGCAAAAATTAGATTCATGGCTATTATTCCCGGAAAGATAAAATGAGCATAACTTATCCCGTGCATATTAAAAGAGCCTCTTAGCCCCATGCCCATAATTAACAGCCATAATATCGGCCGGACAACAGAACTCAAAAGCCTTACCCTATCCCTAAAATGACGTATAAGATCCCTTAAACAAATCATATATATTGCATCAAAATCCATTTTATTTTAGCCTTCTCTGCCGAATAAGGTTACTCAAATTAACTTTTGCGTCATTTACTTCTTCACGGATATAGTCTCCGGTAAGCTTAAGAAAAACTTCGTTTAAAGAATCCAGGTTATATGCTCTTTTTAATGCATCGGGAGTATCTAAAGTGACAATTGAACCGTGGTCTATTATAGCCACCCGCTGGGATACCTCTGCCTCATCCATATAATGGGTAGTAAAGAATATGGTTATCCTTTCTCTTTGAGAGAGACTCAATATATGATCCCAGATGTGTTTTCTTGTTTGCGGGTCTAATCCGATAGTCGGTTCATCAAGAAATAAAACCTTGGGCCAATGCATAAGACCTCTGGCAATTTCAAGTCTCCTTTTCATTCCGCCGGAAAAAGTCCTCACAATATAATTCCTTTTTTCATACAAATCCACTAAATCCAAAACTCCCCTGATCCGCTCTTTTCGCACATTTCTAGGTAAATGGTAAATCATACCGTGAAAATTCAAATTCTCATAAGCAGTCAGACGCTCATCAAGTGAGGGCTCCTGAAAAATTATGCCGATAGAACCTCTTACTTGACGAGGAGAACTCAAGACATTAAAACCATTTACAAAGGCTTCGCCACCCGTGGGCTTAAGAAGGCTGCAGAGGATATTTATGGTTGTAGTCTTACCTGCTCCATTCGGACCTAAAAAAGCAAAGATTTCGGATTGCTTAACTTCAAATGAGATATTTTTGACCGCCTGAACTGAGCCAAAATTTTTCGATAAATTTTTAACCCTAATTACTATCTCATTCATAATTTAGCAATTTTTTCCTTCAAAATTTCTCTACGTATGAAAAAGAAAATGGGCAAGGCTGCCATTTCCAGAAAAACCACTGCAGAAATTAAGAAATGCATTGAACGATCATAGAGAAATCCCAATAAAGAACTTCCTAATAACATCGCCAATCCGTATGTGGCGTTAAAAATACCGTATCCAGTCCCCCGCTTTTTCAGAGAGGTCATATCGGCAATTGCGGACCTCATAATTGTCTCATGAATGCCCATAACTATTCCCCAGAAACATATGCCGATTATTATGAAACTATAATTTTTTGAGAATACAAACAAAGGTATCCAAAGCGATATCAGGGGTAACGTAATCAACAGATTCAGGCCTGCTTTTTGATTATTATTATTGTCTTTTAACAAATCATAAAGCTTTCCAAACGACAAAGCAACCACAGCATCAATACCCATGGCAATAGCATAAAAAAAAGGGATTTGTACATCAGAGAAAATTCCTTTGGACTTAAAATGAAAAGCAATCAAAATAAAATTACAGAAACCTGCTGTAGCGATAAAAGTAAATAGTGTATACAGCCAAAAAACTTTTGAAAGTTTGTCGTGACCTTTATTATTTTTTGTTGAAACCTCCAGAGTTTCCGGGTGAGGGACGCGCTGGTAGGAAATAATGAGACAAAAAATAATTAACAAAAAGGGAATCCATAGAAAAGTATATCCTTTTTGGTATTCAGCAATACCGATTTGTTGCCTGCCAACAAAAATAAAAAGTGTTGTGAAAATAAGGGGGCCGGCAATTGCGCCAATCTGATCCATGGCTTCATGCAAACCAAATCCGAAGCCAGTCCCTACCTGTGAGCTTGCTTGTGAAAGTATGGTATCCCTTGCCGGGCTGCGGATAGCTTTGCCGATTCTCTCCAGGATTATAAACAAGGCTGCAATCTGCCAAATACCGGCGAGAGAAAGTAGCGGCACGCTAATTAACATGCCGTATCCCAAGAATGTGAAAAACCAATAAGATTTCGTCTTATCTGACAGATATCCTGAAATCAACCGTAAAGCAGACCCCAGAAACTCCCCCATCCCGGCTATAACTCCTACGGCAACCGCATTTGCGGCAAGCAATTTCAAGTAAGGGCCGTTAACACTGCGCGCTCCTTCGTAAACTACGTCGCCAAAAAGACTAATAAGCCCAAAGAGAATAATAATATTTAAAGCTTTCCTTCTCTGATTAAAACCCTTTCTCTCTCCTGCTAACTCCATAATTATTGCTCCGTAGTTTACTTTCGGGAATTCGCGGCTTTTTGATATTCTTAGTTTTCTTTTGTTTTTAATCTCAAGGCAATCTGCGCGACTCTTTTACCTAACTCCTCGGCAATCTTTAAATCAATTTCTGTCGGAGGCTTATCTGCCATATTTCCTACAACCGCTGTAGGCCCATAAGGACTGCCTCCTCCCGTAGTCTCTGCCAATTCCTTTACGCTATAAGGCACACCGAGGATTATTGCTCCGTGGTGGAATAAAGTAAACATCATGGAAATAAGAGTTGTTTCTTGTCCTCCGTGTAAAGTAGCTGTGCAGCAAAAGGCGCCTGCCGGCTTGTTTATGAAAGTGCCCTTAGCCCAAAGGGAGCCTGTCTGATCTAAAAAGTTTCTTAACTGCGAACACATATTTCCGAACCTGGTAGGCGAACCTAAAATTAGCCCATCCATGTCATCTAACTCATTCATCTTAGCAATAGGGACATCTTTTTGCATTTCCTTTGCTTTTTTAATGCGCTCATTAGATTCAATTACCTTTTCAGGCAATAAATCCGGAACAGTCCGTAAAATTGACTGGCCTCCTGCTTCTTCTATTCCCTTGCAAACTGCCTTTGCCATCAGGAATGTGTTGCCGGTCATACTATAATACAAAACTCCTATTTTTGCTCTCATATATTTTCTTCCCTCCCTAATAATCCAATTTATGTCCCCACATTCTGCGCCCCCTTATTTATCTTTTTATATGAAGCAACCGTGCATTAATTGCTACAATTACTGTACTCAGTGACATAAGCAGCGCTCCAATAGCAGGACTTAAAACTATTCCTGACTTATAAAGTACGCCTGCAGCAAGAGGAATGGCAAAAGCATTGTATCCGGTGGCCCATACAAGATTCTGAACCATCTTTCTGTAAGTTGCCCTTGCAAGGCCCAATATTGCCACTGCATCAAGAGGGTTGCTCTTGACAAGGATGATGTCGGCAGTTTCAACAGCAACGTCAGTGCCTGCTCCGATGGCAATTCCTACGTCGGCCTGGGCAAGAGCCGGGGCATCATTAACGCCGTCCCCTGTCATTGCTACTATCAGGCCTCTCTGTTGAACTTCCTTAACCTTGGAGGCTTTTTCCTGAGGCAGCACCTCTGCAAAGTACTCATCCAGGCCTAACTCCCCAGCCACCCACTGGGCAACCTGTTTATTGTCTCCTGTAAGCATCATGCACCTGATTCCCATTTCCTTAAGCATGGCTATGGCCTTCTTTGCCTCTGGCCTTATGATATCCGCAAGCGCTACTGCTCCTTTAAGTTTTCCGTCGATCAGTACATAAACGATGGTTTTGCCCTGAGACAAAAATTTTCTTACTTTTTCCTCATCAACTGAAATATTATTCTCTCTTAAATATCCAGGGCTTACTACCTTTACGTTTCTGCCTTCCACCTTTCCTTCCGCACCTTTTCCCGTAATTGCCCTGAAACCTTCAACGGGAAAAACATCCTTCACAGAAGAAACAATTCCCTTGGCAATGAGATGCTCTGAATGCAATTCAACAGAAGCCGCATACTTCAGGAGTTCTTCTTCTTTAATGTCACCTGAAAAAACAATCCTGTCAGTCACCCCAAATCTACCTTCCGTAAGAGTTCCCGTCTTGTCAAAGATAATTGCCTGAATGTTTCTGGCGCTCTCAAAAGCAGCCCTGTTTCTTATGAGTAGGCCGTTACTTGCCGCAAGCGCGGTTGAAACAGCAACCACAAGCGGAACTGCAAGTCCCAGTGCATGAGGGCAGGTAATAACCATTACTGTAACCGTTCTTTCAAGAGCAAACGCGAAATCCTTACTCATGACCGTAAGCCAAACAAAAAGCGTTACTACACCACAAACAAGGGCAATAATAGTAAGCCAGAATGCAGCACGGCTTGCCAGATCTTGCGTCTTTGACTTGCTCTGCTGCGCTTCTCTTACAAGATTTAATATCTGCGAAAGAAAGGAATCTTTTCCGGTCTTCTTCACAACCAGAGTAAGAGAACCTTCCCCGTTAATTGAACCTCCGATAACCTTTAGCCCTGCCTTTTTACTTAGGGGCCTGGACTCACCGGTAAGCATAGCCTCATTTACCGAACTCTCTCCCTCAGCTACTTCTGCGTCCGCGGGAATCTTTTCACCCGGTTTTACGATAACCCTATCATCAATCTGTAACTCACTTAGCGGCACATCCTTTATACTTGCGTCAGGCATTAATTTGTGCGCTTCTGAAGGCATCAGCCTGGCAAGTTCCTCTAATGCCCGTGATGCCCCCATTACCGACTTCATCTCAATCCAATGCCCCAGAAGCATAATATCCACAAGCGTAACAAGTTCCCAGAAGAATACTTTTCCGCTGAGGCCGAAGACCACGGCACTACTGTATGCGTATGCCGTCGTGATTGCTACTGCAATGAGCGTCATCATACCCGGTTGTTTCTTCTTCAATTCGGAAAATAGCCCTGTCAGGAAAGGCCAGCCACCGTAGAAAAACACCACTGAAGACAATGCAAAAAGCACATACAGATCTCCCGAAAAACCAAATGCCTGCTTAAGCCTAAGAAACTTCTGAATCATGGTCGAGAGAAAAATAATCGGAAGGGTAAGAACCAGGGAAACCCAAAAGCGCTTCTTGAAATCTGCGACCATATGCGCATGATGTGACGCATGGTCATCGTAATGTCCGTGGTGTCCGCTATGCATTATATGTTGCATTTTCATTTCACCCTGTGCTAGATATTTGTTCTTACAATTCATGCTGCAAAAATAAACCGTTCTACCCGCTTCTTCAAGTTTAAAAGCTTGCTTTTCATCTACTTCCATTCCGCAAACCGGATCTTTTACTCTCTTAACCATTATCGCCATTCATTGTTAAGCACGAAGACATTTCTTCTGGTGGCAGTAATAATTAATCTCAACACTAAATGCAGCGGACTATTATTCGTATCTGAGAGCCTCAATAGGATTAAGTCCTGAAGCCTACTTTGCCGGCCAGAGACCGAACGCGATGCCTACCATTAAAGAAAAAGTCGTTGCCAGAAACACGGAAAATAACGAGGTGTTTACGGACCATCCCGCCAAGAGGGTTATCAGCATGGCCACCCCAGTCTTTTGACAAACTTTTAACTTTGATTGTTATTTCATTCATATCGTAACGCCTCGATGGGGTCTAATGTTGAGGCTTTTTGGGCAGGCCAAAGTCCAAAGACTATTCCTACGGCTAAAGAAAATGTTGTTGCCAGAATTATTGAAGACCAGGAAACCCTCACACTCCAGCCGGCAAAAAGAGTAATGAGTGCGGCTGTGCCACCACCTAATAAAATTCCCGAGACACCCCCGAGAAATGACATCAATACGGATTCAATCAGAAACTGCACCATGATATCTTTTTTAGTTGCCCCGATTGCCTTACGCAGGCCGATTTCGCGCGTGCGTTCCGTGACCGACACAAGCATGATGTTCATGATACCTATGCCGCCTACTAAAAGCGAGATAGCGGCAATCGCACCTAATAATAATGACATTGTTTTAGTAGTAGCTTCTAACGTGTTTTTAATGTCTGCCATATTCCTAAGCTGAAACGTGTCTTGTTCATCTTTCGTAACAAGATGGTGCTGCTTTATAATGATCTTGGTTATGGAGTCCTGGACACTGGCTATTGCATCCGGACTCGCTGCTTCTACAGAAATTGAATCGAGATACTCTTTTCCAAAAACCCGGTACATGGCAGTGGTAACAGGAATAATCACTGTATCATCCTGGTCACGAAAACCCGTTGCGCCCTTTTCAGGCAGTATTCCGATGACTTTAAAATTACTAAGATTTATCTTTATGGTCTCACCGAGAGGATTGGCATCTCCAAAGAGCTGCTTAACTACTGTCATGCCCAGCACCGCGACCTTATCCCTCCTCCTTACCTCTTCGTCCGTGAAAAACCTTCCTACTGCGGGAATTGCGGCGCGCATAGGAGCATACTCAGCGTCGTCCCCTTCTACCTGAGTGCTCCAATTTTTATTTCCATATACAAGCTGGCCACTGCCGTGGACCGAGGAGTTAACCCTTTTTATATCATCGGAAAGTTTTTCAATTGCCGCCACATCTTGAAAGGTAAAACGCGTCACCCCTCCTGCCCCGGAAGATATCCCATGGACCCTTGCAGAACCCGGCATCAACTGAATAAGGTTTGAACCCAAAGACATCAACTGCTTCTCAATAGACTCTTTTGCTCCTGTCCCAACGGCAAGCATGGCGATCACTGCCGCAACACCGATCAGTATTCCCAGGATAGATAAAAAAGAACGCATTTTATGCGATACCATTGCGCCAACCGCCTGATGAAGATATTCTAAAAACTGGGTCTCTCTTGCCTTTCTCTCTTGTTTTGATAATACCACGTCGATTATTTGATCTGCCTGGCTTTCTTCGGAAGGCTCACGCACCGCTCCTTGTTTTACATCGGAAATAACTTTCCCGTCAAAGATGCGGATAACGCGCTTGGCATGTACGGCTATTTCATTTTCATGGGTCACTATAATAATAGTCTTACCTTTTTCATTTAATTTCTTGAGGACCGCAATGATCTCCTCTTTGCTTTTTGAATCGAGGTTGCCTGTGGGTTCATCCGCAAAAATGATCAAGGGGCTATTAACCAATGAACGGGCAATAGCTACCCGCTGCTGCTGGCCTCCGGAAAGCTCATTCGGCCGGTGATTCATCCTATCCGCTAACCCAACCTCCTCTATCCTCTGCTTTGCCTGTTCCTTTAAATGCCGCTTCCCCGCATAGACTAAAGGTAGCTCCGCATTTTCAAGCGCCGTCATCCTAGGCAAAAGATGGAATTGTTGAAAGACAAAACCGACCAACCGGTTGCGTATGGCTGCCAACTCATCGTCAGAAAGGTCATTAAGCTTTTTTTGTCCCAGATAATACTCTCCTGAATCAGGCCTATCGAGCAAACCCAAGATATGCATAAGCGTAGATTTACCCGAACCCGAGGGCCCCATAATCGCCAGGAACTCCCCCGGCGTAATCTTCAATGACACGTCCTGCAAGGCCCTGACCTCTTCCGAGCCCATATGATACGTTTTGTAAATATGTTTTAGCTCGATCATTATCTTCTTCGGCTAGGCATGAACGGGTTACTTCCCGCGGCGCTCGTTTTGGGAAGGGAATACTTTTTTGATTTCACCATTATCCGATCATTCTCATTGATCCCAGAAATAACTTCTACGTTTTTATCGTCTGAGATACCCAGCTCCACGCGAGCCTTTACCGGTTCTTTAGCGTTGGGCTGCTTTAGATAGACAAAACTTTCCCCGTTTTTATACACTGCATCCACCGGGATAATCAGGATGTCTTTCTTATCCTGCACCATAAAATCCACCGACGCATTCATCCCGGAACGAAAAAATTGGGGCACTTCCTGCGGAATCAGGTCAACCGGATACATAGTGACGTTGTTAACGGTTTGCGATTCGTAATATATATGCTCAACCGTGGCTTTTATTTTTGTATCGGGATATGCATCAAGCGCGATGCCCGCCTTCATATTATTAGTGATTTTGCCGATATCCGTTTCATCAACCTGTGCCCGGACAATCAGATGGTCAGATAACACCACTACCGCATCATTGGCGGTGACGGTCTGGCCCGGCTGGGTGGTAGCTACTATTACTTCGCCGTCAATTGGAGAGAGTAACGCTATAGGTTTATATGCGTCTTTCCAATATGCTAATTTTTCTTCACCCTGGCCCTCTGCAGCATCTAAAAGTGCGGCTCTTTCAGTAGAACTCATCCACGCCAACGTCTGGCCTTTCTTTACGTCTTCTCCCTCTTGGACTAATATACTTTCGATGCGGCCGTTAACCGGAGGTTTCACCTCCAGGCGGTTTTTAGGCAAGACCGTACCCGTGGTAGAGATAAAGACCCGGATGGCGCCTATAGTCGGGCTGATGTCTTGTGTTATTTCATTGCTTAAGCCCTTACTTTTTATTTTCATCATAACCAATGCAGAAACAATTGCTATACCTAATACTAAAAAAGTTATTTTTAATTTTTTATTGCGCATATTCTAACGTCTCTCCTTTCGCTTGGATCCAATTTGCCTCGGCGAGCAGGGCGTTTGCCTCGGCATTCAAATAATCGGTCTTTGCCCTTACGAGATTATCTTCAATAATTGACCAGTTATCATAGGTAATAAAACCAGTTGAATATTGCGCCTCGGCTATTTTAGCGCGCTCCTTGGCGGCAACCAGTGATTTATATTGCACATCTACCGTCTCAACAGAATCCTGCAACGTTACCCATGCTTGTTCAAGTGCCACGATAACTGCATCTTTTGTGCTTCTCTCGTTAGCCTCGGCCTGATTGTAAACGGCCTTAGCCTCTGATACCTGGGCAAACCTTAATCCACCTTCAAATATCGGCATACTGAGATTTAAACCCAGGTTCCATCGGTCGTCTTGCGGCGGCCAGTGGCTGCTTGTTTTGTCGGTGTTGGCATTGCCTGAAAGCTGGGGCGCAAAATTGGCATAAGCGGATTTAATGCTAAAAGCAGCCGCATTTTTCTTGGCTACAAGTTGCAATAAAGAAGGGTTATTTTGGACTAATGCCTGCAAATCCGGCTTTTCTTTTGCTGTATCCCAGACTGTAAAGTCACCTTTTACATATATAGATTTGAGTTCCCTTCGCCCCATTTCCTTCGTTAATTGTCTCTGCGCTAATCCAATATCTCTTTTTGCCTGCGAAAGTTCAAAGGTAGCTTGCGCAAGATTTGCTTCCGCAGTCAATAAAGCGCCCCTATGTTCAAGGCCGGAATAATACCGGAGGGTGATTAACTCAAAGTTCTCCTTTCTTATCTTTACAATGTCCTCTGCCACGCGAATCAATTCCTGAGCTTTCAGCAGCTCAATGAAAGCACTACGCAGATTGAACCTTACCCCGGATGAAGCAAAACGGTAATTCTGCTGTGCGGCTTTTATATTCTCTGAAGCAGCATTAATTTCATTTGCCGTCTTAAAAGCATCAAATACCAGCTGGGTACCGGAAACACCGTATGAATAGCTGTCAGAGGTCTTGCTTGCAGTCTTTCCCGTTGCGGCGCCAACGTTACCGCTTATCTGTGGATACAGGCCGCTTGCGGTTATGGTCTTGCTGGCTTTTTGCTGATTTATGTTCTCTTGCGCCGAAATCAAATCGGGATTGTTCTTTTTGGCTTCCAAAATACAATCTTCCCAAGAAAGAATTTCCTCTGCCATTACCCTGGGCAAAAAGGTGCACCCAAAAAATAAAATTATAAAAATAACTTTGGCCTTCATCTCTATTATTATATTCTCTTGCGTTTACACCTTCAAAATCATCCAGCGCTGCTGTAAACAACAGTCAACACAAAGTGTCACTAAATATAGTATAGAACAAAATTTTTAATGGTCAATAGTCTGAACGGTTACAATATATTCGTTTCCAATCTTCTTTACGGGACCTAAGATATATTTATTTTTTATCATGCATTCTAGATCTTTTAAAGAAGACTCTCTGAGAACGCAACAGGTATTATGCTGATTCTGAAAAAAATTAGTGACCTTTTCTTCTGTATCTAGGAAAGGAATGGGATGGGGGCTAAAAAAGTTCTTTCCGCCAATATTAATCACTGCGACTTCCCTGTTGGTATAAAATCTTATCCCCCTCACAAACGGCTTAGAACAAAGAATAACGCTATCAGTGCTACAGCTACTTAATATATAATCAGCCGCGTGTTTACTCGATAAATAGTCTTCAAACTTTTGATGATATAAAAATACAAAAAAAAGTATGATTATATTGCAACAGGCTAAAACATAGGGGAAAACAGATGAGTTTCTTTTTAATATAATAAACTGTGCTGCTATAAAAGTAATAAAGATGACAAAAAATCCGTATATGGGTCTCCATGAGCCGACATACGTTGGGTATTTTAAATTTGCCCAAACTAATCCTAACGGTAAAAGCAACAAAGCAGTGGCTGTTATTAACGAAAGAATGCGGAATAGACGTTTATTGGAAATGACAGCTTCATAAATAAAATCTCCCGTCATTACTGCTAAAGCCGGAAATAAAGGAAAAATATAGCTTACCAATTTAGAGTGAGCTGGCTGAAAAGCGAGAAAGAAAACCAATACCCAACAGAATAGAAAAAGATCAAGGTTTGAGTGTTTTTTCACTATTAACCTTTTTAATAAACTAAGCAAGGCTGCAAGAGTAAAAATACTCCATGGAAATATAGTAAATACCATTGATGAGGGGTAAAAATACCACCTATCGTTACCTTTGTGTTCGGCTTCAAAAAATCTACGGATGTGGTCGTTATAAAAAAATTCCTGAATAAAACTATTGCCAAACTTAATAAACATGAAACAGTACCAGGGGCTAGCGACTAAAATAAACAGCAAAAACCCCCAAATAGAATATTTACAGAATAAAAAACTGATTTCTTTTTTTGCCGCCAAAAACACAATTATTACCAAGGAAGGAATAAAAAAACCAAGTGGCCCCTTGGTTAAAACAGCAAAGCCTAAGAAGACAAAATACAACAGTATACCTGCCCTTTTCGTAATTTTATTCAAGTATCCCAAAAAGAAAAAACCCAACGATAAGAGGATAAAAATTGAAAAAATCATGTCGGTGAATACGGTCCTTGCCAGCCCTATGTAGAAGCCGGAAGTCATCAGGATGAATGCACAGATAAACGCCTTTCTGCTGTTGCCGTATATTTGCCTGCAGAAGAAATATACCGCCATAATGCCCAGCATTGCAAACAAAGCAGGAAATAACCTGGCGCCAAAATTAGAAATTCCAAACATCAAAAAACCGAGCCTTAATAACCAATAGGTGAAGATAGGTTTTTCAAACTGCGGCTTACCGAATAGAAATGGTATGAGCCATGTCTTCTGCTGAATCATCTCTTTTGCTGTCCCCGCGTAAAATACTTCATCTGGGTTTGTGAGGCTTATAAAATTATTTCCAAACATTAAGAAAACAAATGAAAGAAAAAGTAAGATTAAAATTCTTCTGCTATTACTGCTTAGCATTATTATTCCTGTATAATTTTAAAAGTTCGCTTATGGTTACAAAACGATACCCTTTATTTTTTAGTTTTTCAACTAACCTGGGAATCGTCTTGACCGTCTCATGGCGGTCTCCGCCTTCTGTTCCAAAAAACCCTCCGGCATCATGGAAGAGGATTATATCTCCAGATTGAACATGCTGGAGCAAATACCTTACGATATATTTATCATCAAAAGTAACCCAATCCTTGGAATTTAATGACCATAAAACTACTTCATATCCCATCTCTTCAATCTTCTTTTTCTCTTGATTGGTAAGCCAGGCCTTCGGAGGACGAAAATAACGGGTGGTTTGTCCCGTTAAATCCTTAATCAGTTTCTCTGTAATCCTTATTTCTTTCTCCAGTTCATCTGGTTTATAGTAAATGATGATGCGGTGGTCATAGCTATGATTCCCGATTTCATGCCCCTCTGCGGCTACCCGTTTAACTATTCCGGGATACTGCGCCACATGCTTACCAATCATAAAAAAAGTGGCTTTAACTCCCGCTTTCTTGAGTTCATCCAAAATCTTTGGCGTCCATTCATACGATGGACCGTCGTCGAATGTTAAAGCAACAACTTTATCTCCCACATTGAGGCGGTATAGAGTCCCTTTGCGCACTAAAACGGCTTGATCAAAAAATACTATTACAACTAAACATATAAACAGTACAATGCTAAGGGCTGCAAAACCCAATAGTATTTTTTTCTTTATGTTTTTCACTCCTCTAGCCTTAACCTTTTTATCCACAGTCCATTATAATCTTGCGCAACTAAAACTCTTCCTTTAACCTTGACTCTTTTTTATCAATAGGGATACGACTATTGCGAAAACTAAAATAACTGATAGCAACTCGGCAACTTCTTTGAACAATGCACTATAACCGAATAATCTTAGGTCTTCCCAGGCCTCTATTGCTAAAACCGCTAATATTGTTGTGATAAAAGAAAAAAATTCTTTTCTGATCCAGGAAAATTTCAACGATAAATACCCTTTAAAATTTAACAAGTAATGAATATTTGGAAAATATTTAGGGGTTACTTTACAATAATTTCTATATTGGTCACCAAACCGTTCTGACATTACCTTCTCTTCTCTTTTAACCTGAGGAATATAGATTAAGCAATAAATAATCAAAAATATCGGAATGGTCCATAATTCAAAAAGTACAAATATAATTCCTGTGCCAATCAGCAAAGTACCAAAATACATTGGGTTTCTCATTAAGCCATATGGCCCGTCTATAACCAGATTCTTACCTGCGCAAGATTTTTCTTCTTTATAACCCCTCGCGGCAATACGCAGCAGGAAACCAGATAAAACAAGGATTATGCCAGAGATATCCAAAAACTCATCTAAGGACTTTTTTTTCCAAGGGCTAGCTATAAATTTATTAAACACAATAATTAAAATTATTGCTGTAACAATAAGTATTCCTTGAATTCTAATACGTTTTTTCATTTTCGCCCCCATTACTTTGAAGGCATGCTTCCAATGAAATTATTATTCCTTTAGAAAATGCTTTACCATTACCATTGTATAACTATATCCACCTAACCCTTTGATTTTAATCGGCAGGCGATATTGATCTTTACTTATCCAAATCTCAAATTTTTCAGGAGAACTTATAAAATGATATGCTTTGAATCTACCTGCCGGTACTTTTAAATCATCTATAGAAGTAAGGGTAACCGTAAATTGGTTAGGAAAACACGCAACAAAAGTCCATCCGATTTCAAAATCAGGTATGCTACGTAGATAAAAGGGTAAAGTAATAGCATTGCGAATAGGCCTATCGGACTTAAAAACATATTCTTTTACTTTTTTATTTTGGATAAACTTCGTTATCACAAGCGAATTTTTCTCAGGAGCGTATTCCTCAACCAAATATTCCTTTCCAAACAATATCGAAACAAACCTTTCTACTCTCAATGGCAATAACGTCTTGGGTTCAGAGTAAATTTTCTCCAAATCATCGAATCCAATCAAACGTGTCCTAAAGGTTATTAACCTAACCTTTTTACTGTTGAGTTCCACAATACCTTCGTCATAATACTCTGCTCTTCCTATAGGAGAAATCGCATAAATAATCTTTTCTCCTGCATAATCAAACGCATCAATTCCCCTGAGAATAAAAAAAGAAGACAGCGAAATTATGAAAAGAACAGTTACCAAAATCACTTTAATTTTTATATTGTTTTTATTCTTGATTTTTTGTTTTAATTTTGCCATCCTTCGTATTGCTATAAACCATAGCGTTAAAAAATAGAATAGCACTGCCAACGTTAATCCTAGGATGAGGCTTCCTATAAATAAAGGATAATAAAGATGCAGGATTTGTTTGTAGTTAAAATGTTTAAATGTAGACCAAGCAAGTGGAGGGTATTTTTCTTGAAGTATTAATCTGCCGATACTATATCCTGTCCAAGTGATAAAAGGGAAAGTTAGCATTGTAGAAACATTCGTACCCAGTAAAATTGCAATTTTATTTACTCGCCGGATTAAAAACGCAGCAATAATGACCATGATAGTGTGAAAACCGTACAGAGGAGTAATAGCAATAAAAACACCTATAGCCACACCCAATGCTATTTCACCAGGAGTATTATTGAGCTTAAGAAGCGCAATAATACGCTGCTTTAGGGTAGGTTTTTCTATCACTTTGCTGTCTTTGGTAACTCTAATATTCTCCATGACACCCAATCTAACGGAATGTTACCTAGGTAAGTATTGGCACTGGTTAAAATGCGCTCGGGATTTCCTAAAAATTCTAAAGGAATAGATGTGATGATTTGCCGCGGTTTACGCCAAATATTTATACCAGAATTACGCAACGCAATTCTTTTATTCTGGTCATAAATTCCATGGATTAAAGCCCCGAATCTAATGTGTATTTTGGGCATCTTTGCGAAAGAAACATTCTGACGATAACCAAATAGATACACTGAAAGTCCAACTTCCCTACTAAGTTTGCGTGACAAGTTCATAGAAAATACGAGTTTTCCGTTTTCTAGAGATACTGTATGCTTTTCGATACCTACGAAGGACGCACGCTCCTCATCGACCAATTCTTCTGGAATTTTCATAAGATCTTCTTTAATGTTATAAGACAAAGGCAGGAGTCCACTGATTTCTCCCAGTTTTATTTTAGAAAAATCACCAAAGAGCTCGTTTCTTCTTATAAATGCCTCTAAGTATGAGGCGGCTGTGTTGAACTGAGAACGATGTTTTTTCAAAGCATTTTCTTTGCGGTTAACCTCTTCTGGATTGAGCATGCATATCTGCCAAGAAATTTCCTGCTTATAGATACCGGGAGGAAGAAGTTCTCCTCCTGGATAATGTCCTCTGGATTTAGGCCAGTATTTGTAATGAACAAGAAAAGGATAGGGCTTAACATTATTATCCATTCCGAGCTCCCAGAGCGCAACAGTCGTAAACAAATAAAGAGCCCGATGGTCTCCATTATGGTCCGCCGGATGCGAAAGAAATATTTTGGTAGGTCTAAATTCTTTCAGAATAGCAGTAATGTCTTTTAATATTTCTTCTCCTTTATAAGGAGCTCCGGGGCGAAAAGCATTCTTATATGGAACTGCTCTTACTTTCGTAAGCATACTCACAAAATTAGGTCTTTGGTCCCAATGGTTATACCAGATATTCAGTGTTCCGAAATCAGGATACCCCAAGAAAACAAGCTGCTGGGGAACAAGCCCCAATGCTTTATCTGCTTCTACTGCTTCATCGTGTCGAACCAATCCCATACCTTGAACTGCCTTTGAGAAAATAACCGGATGTTCTCGATAAACCAAAAAAGACCATTGATTATTGTCTCCGTACGTGAAAAAAACAACTTTAACGGGAAGTTTCATAGCTAAGGATTTTTGAATAATGCCGCCGCAACCTAATACTTCATCATCCGGGTGAGGTGCTAATATAAGAATCCGGTCATTCGCTGTCAACTGTATATGAGAAAAATCTGATTCTAAGGAAGGTTTTTCCGGAGCAGCTACTCCTTCCAAAGCAAACATCGTTACGCTGCAACACATAATAAGGAAACATATATTCTTGCCCAATATTCTAAAAAAATTATTCATTAACGCCTCATTTTCTATTTAACGAATTACAAAAATGATAAATTTATAATTTCTTCCCAAAGACATAAAAATTAATCTCTTCGCCTAAATAAGGCTTAAGATATGTTCTCTTACTCTGGAATAGAATACTAAAACCCATTTTGGTAAAGAATCTTCTTGCCCCTTCAGATAATGTTCCAAAATGCACCCCGTGTATTTCTTCTTGTTTTAAATAAGTAAGATAGGGCTCGATGAGCTTCTCTCCTATTCCCTGCCCCCGATATGTTTTATCGATATTGATATGAAGCGTTGCGGGTAATTCTTTGGAAAAATCAGGCATAAAAAATTCTCGCTTTAGTAAACTCCGCAAAACATAAAAGAAAAATCTTAGGTTAACCCATTTAAAAAATACTTTCCTTTGCAAGGCTTTTATAAAAAGATGCGGAATGATCTTAGCATTGGTGATACGATTCATAACTTTGGCGTCTTTAGAGCCAATGATATGACCTATTGCATTATTATTTATAACAGCAACAAAACAAGATTCTGGCTCGTAATTTGTAAAATACAAAGTCAGAGAATCGGCAAGAATTTCGTCATCACTAAAAATCTGTTCTCTTGACATCTCTAAAAATGATGTGGAGCAACTTATATCCCTCACTCTTGTCCGATCCCCTGCCGTGTATTTTCTGATAATAATGTTTCCTGTATTTAACATTATTATTCGTTCTTAATGTATAGCCTATGTCTTAAAAAAACTGCTAACATTTTTAAAAGGAAAAGATAGATTTTAATCCTGTTACATAATTAGATATATTTTAGCACTTTAAAAATAGACCTCAATAAAATCTAATTTTACTATCCATCGCTCTTAAAGTTAATGGTCTTGTGATTTGTAATATTTCATATAAATATTTCTTGAATCAAAAAGGCGTGCAACCTTTAAAAGACCCCAACCGAAGAACAAACAAGAGAATCAAGGAGGAATTTTACTTTTTCTATATCTCCTGTCTTTGCCAACTCATAAATTTGCGCAGCGTAGGTATTATAGGTGTTACTTACCCAAAAATTTATTATTAAATTATTTTATGAAAGGATTGGTATAAAAAGTTAACCCCGCCCTCATTTCATTGAAGGCGGGGTTATTCTAATCCGCTGACTGTACCAGAATTATTATTTCTTTGATTTTAACTTCTCAAGCCAATCGGACATATGCCTGGCTGCGATATCTTTACAGCCTAAACCAAATGCTATGGCTACCGCCAGTCCTATTGAGGCTAATACTATGCTTATAGCCAGTTCGATAACCGTTGCCCTGATGTTAAGTTGTTGTAAGGCTATGGCGATAGCAAAGACTATCACTATAACCTCAACTATTCTGCCCAATAGATTAGCCTGGGAAATACCCGTATTTATGGCGCCAGTATTAACAATGTTTTTTAGTAGAGAAGCGACGAACATGCCTAATATCAAGATAAATATCGCGGCAATAATATTAGGTATATAAAGAACAACTTTATTCAATAAGTCTGCAGCAACAGTAAGACCTATCGCATTAATAGCTACCACAAAGGTAATCAAGAGCGCCAGCCAATAACAGATCATGCCTATCAATTCGGAAAGAGAGTACTGGATGCCGCCTTTTGCCAAAAGATTATCTAAGTCAATGCGTTCAGAAAGGTCATCGAGTTTTAGCGCCTTTAAAACTCGGGTAACCAGGGTTCTGATGAGCTTTGAAATCATCCAGCCAATGATAAGAATAATAACCACCAGGAGTACGCTAATCAAGAATTGACTAATCTGCGAAAGAACTACTTTGGCAGGCTCCAATAATACTGCTTGCCAACCCATCTTTCACCTCCTTAAATTGGGCCTTAACCTGCTTTACGCCGGTCTTCTTTAGACACAGACAGCGCTTTAAGCCGTCTTGGCCAAATTGTTTCCCTTTTTTCCTATTGCAAAAGCCGCTAATTTGCCAAAATACCTATCAAGCTATTTATATAACCTTATCATAATTATTAAGTTATGTCAAGAAAAATTAAGGGTCATGCCATCGTAGGCAGCCTGGACTTCTATATTTAAACGTTGCGATAACTCTTGGGCCTGAATGTGGGGTTTGGCTTTCAGCATAGTCATACCAAAATGTGTCAATATTGCTTTTTTAGGTTTTATATCTTTAATGAGGGATTCTGCGTCGGCAAGACATAAATGTTCTATTTCAGGCCTGGGCTCAAAGAAAACCACGCAGATGATTAATATGTCGCTTTTATAAAAATCTAGGAGTCCCTTAAAATACCTTGTATCCGTAAGCAGCGAGACCTGTGTATCTTTTATTTTGAATTTTAATCCGTATGTCTGGACCGAATGAATATGTTTCATTGAAGTTTTAAATTTGAGATTGCCAACGCTATAGTCTTGGTCCGGTTCCAAGATTTCTATCTTGGCAGGGAAATTTATTACATGCTTTAAGATTACGGAATCCGCATCTACGGCATCTGCCGGACAGAATACCGTTCCTCTTTTCTTAAATCCGCCCTCCGTCATTGCCTCAATCATTACATTAATATCGCCGCAATGATCAAGGTGGCGATGAGTAAGGATAATAGCATCTAATTTAGAGGGATCTAATTTAGGTTTACTGGCTGCGCAGCGCACAATGCTTCCCGGACCGGGATCAACTAAGACATTGGTGTCTTTAGAAGAAATCCATATACCTCCTGATGCGCGCAGTTGTCTTATCATGACAAAGCGCGCGCCCGCCGTGCCTAAGAATTTTATAAAATCACCTGTTATCATTTTTGACTTTTGACTTTTGACTTTTGACTTTATTTTAGCCATATCCTCTTTAATTCCTGATTTATCTTATGTATCTGGCTATAATTAAGTTCTGTTTTTAAAAAACCTTCTTCTTGAATATGCGATTTATCTTTTCGGTTTATAAATTCTTCTACGCCCGTTATCCGGCAGCCAGCAGCTTTTACAAAAAACCTGACCTCTTTATCATCGGTGACTACCACACTATTTTTACAATTGCCGGATGCCTCAATTATCTTTTTTATCTTTTCATCTGCGGTCTCTTTTTTAGAAAATATAACCTCGATATCGGCATAATCTTGTTTAAATTCCCCCGCACCAGGATAGCCGTCAAATACTACGATTATTTTATTGCGGGGGCTGCCACAGAGCCTTTTTGTTTTAATAAGCTCCAAAAGGGCTCTTTTTGTATTATTTATTTTTTTAGAGAGAGTAAAGGCGGGGTTATGTATGAGGTTATATCCGTCGATGATGTACTGTAAGGACATAGATGATTCCTCCCAGAGCGCCATATATTACAATAAAAAGAAATGATGTAAGCGATAATGCAAAAGCCAAATCTTTTGATACGCCTATCTTGGTGAAAAAATATATAGTTGTTGCATCTCTTAAACCCAGGCCGCCTATAGATATAGGTAGCAGCGTAATGGCGCCTATTATAGGCACGAAGATAAAGAAATAAATTATATTTGTCTTTATACCTAAAGATAACGCAGTTATATAAAAAGCCAAAGGCCCGATTATCTGTATAATAATAGAGAGTATTAAGTTATTCGCTATTATCTTCTTATGCTGTTTAAAAATATGTATCTCCTGATGCAGATTCCTTAATGACTCCTTTATCTTACCGGCAGTGGGTGAATGCAAAAGTTTATTTATTTTAGAGAATAAGAAATTATTAAACAATGCCAATAGAATAATAAACAATATACCTGTTATTATAGTAATGGAAATAAGAACGCTGGTATCCCGGATAAGTTTCCAGCCAAATATTACTGCTAACAGGGCAATAATTACTAACCCCACATATCCGCTTAATCTGTCTAAAAGAACAGTGGCCACAACTTCTCTGGGTTTCTTTGTGTGTGTGGCTAAATCTATACTGCGCACCAGGTCACCGCCAATACTCGAAGGCAGGAACAGACTAAAAAATACGCCTCCTGCAAATGCAATGATTATCCTCTTCAAGGGAAGATATATCTTGGCTGCTTTAAGCAACATCTGCCAACGTAGAAGACACAAAAGATAAATAAGGAAAGAAATAAAAAATGCTAAAGATAAAATAGGCTTATCTGCATTTTTTATAATCTCTAATAGGCTTTTTTTATCTACCTGTTTAAATAAAAAAACTAGCAAGATAACACTTATGCTGATTCTAAGAATAATAGTAAATAGTTTCTTAAGAATGCCTGCTTTAATCGTTTCCTCCATTGGAACTTTGGCTTTGGGATTTTATGTTAATTCCTTTCCCGTAATCCTCTTATATGCTTCCAGATACTTCTGGCTGGTCTTGGTAATAATCTCCTGAGGTAATCCCGGAGCAGGCGGATTCTTATCCCATTTTAGGCTTTCCAGATAATCCCTGACAAATTGTTTATCAAAGCTGGGTTCAGATATGCCTACCTTATATTGGTCCTTGGGCCAGAAACGCGATGAATCAGGAGTAAGCACTTCATCAATCAAGATAACCTCATTATTATATAGGCCAAACTCAAATTTTGTATCCGCGATAATAATTCCTTTGCCCAAGGCATAATCGCTTGCTTTGTTATAAATGGTAATGCTTATATCTTTTAGTTTCTTGACGATATCTTCTCCCACCTGTTTTTCGATGTAGCCTTCTGTTACGTTAATATCGTGACCTACGTCTTCTTTGGTTGCAGGAGTAAAAATCGGTTGAGGCAATTTATCTGACTCATTTAGGCCTTTAGGTAACTTTATCCCGCAAATAGACTGGCGCATCTGGTATTCTTTCCATCCTGAACCAGAAAGATAGCCTCTTACCACGCACTCAACAGGCAGGGGTTTTGTTTTTTTAACTACCATCGAGCGCCCTAAAAGATGTATTCTGTATTTTTGCAATTCTTGGGGGTAATTATTTATATCGGAACTGATATAATGATGTGGCGTTATACCTTTGATGAATTCAAACCAGAAACAGGAAAGGCCGGTTAAGACCTCACCTTTATACGGTATGCCGCAAGGCAAGACTACATCAAAGCAAGAGATTCTGTCAGTAGAAACAATTAATAATCTGTCGCCTAAATCATAAACGTCTCTTACCTTGCCGCGTTTATAGAGATTTAAATCTTTAAATTCCGTAGATAATAGAACTTCTTGATTCATCTAAGACTTAAGACGCATTAATAAATCGTCGTATTCCTGCCATAATTCCTGAGGGAGATCTTTTTTAAATTGTTTAAAGAAAATTCTTATGCCTTTTAATTCCTCCAGCCACTCAATTTTGTCTAGGCTCAAAAGTTTCTCCAGATTTACCCGGGATAGTTCTAAACCAGTCATATCTATATCAGAGGGATAAGGGATATAACCAATGGCTGTCTTTGATGCCCCTGCTTTATTATTGCAACGGTCCAATATCCATTCTAAAACCCTCAGATTTTCGCTAAATCCCGGCCATAAAAATCTGCCATCCTCATCGGCCCTGAACCAATTTACGTGAAAAATCTTAGGGAATTTACTCATACGTTTTCCCGTATCCAGCCAATGCCGGAAATAATCCGCCATATTGTAACCGCAAAAAGGAAGCATGGCCATAGGATCACGCCTGACCTGACCTATCTTGCCAACCTGAGCAGCAGTCAATTCAGAGGCCATAGTAGCGCCTGCAAATACGCCGTGCTGCCAGTTAAAAGTCTCATAAATAAGAGGCGCAAGATGGGCACGGCGACCGCCAAAAATAATAGCGGAAATGGGTACGCCATGGTGTTGCTCTAAACGAAATGATAATGAAGGGCAGTTAATAATAGGAGTGGTAAAACGACTATTGGGGTGTGCGCCTAAGATTGGCTTAGCGTTGGTATCTAGGGTTCCCGGCCTCCAGGCCCTCCCCTGCCAATCGGTTCCGTATTCAGGAACTTCTCCGTCAGCACCCTCCCACCAGACAGTTCCGTCCGGTTTTAGTAGGACGTTAGTATAAATAGTATTTCTTTTTATGGTCTCTACCATATTGGGGTTAGTCTGAGAATTTGTCCCCGGCACCACCCCGAAGAATCCTGTCTCAGGATTTATTGCCCAAAGCGAACCGTCAGAATCAATGCGCATCCAGGCGATATCGTCACCTACAGTCCAAACCCTATAACCCTTCTGCTTTAGTCCTTCGGGCGGAACAAGCATGGCTAAATTGGTCTTACCGCAGGCGCTGGGAAAGGCAGCAGCAATATATTGAATCTGGCCGTTTGGCTTTTCTATACCCATAATTAACATATGTTCTGCCAACCAACGTTCTTTTCTAGCAATAAAACTGGCAATACGTAATGACAGGCATTTTTTCCCCAGAAGGACATTTCCGCCGTAACCAGAACCTACGCTCCAGATAGTATTATCTTCAGGAAAATGTAATATTAATCTTTTATTTATATCCAGGTCTGCCTTAGAATGAAGACATCTGGTAAATTTATCTTCTTTTTCCAGTTGCCTTAACACTGCCTCGCCTACCCTGGTCATAATCAGCATATTCAAGACTACATAACGAGAATCGCTTAATTCTACTCCAATCTTACTAAATGGCGAACCCACCGGCCCCATAGAAAATGGTATAACATACATAGTGCGGCCCTTCATTGCGTCTTTAAATATTGCTCTTGCCTTTCTATAAGCAGGCTTGGGAGACATCCAGTTATTGGTCGGACCTGCATCATGTTTTTTCCTGGTGCAGATAAAAGTAAGATGCTCAGTGCGGGCAACATCATCAGCAGCGCTGCGGTGCAGAAAACAACCTGGGAGTTTCTCCTGATTTAGCCTGATAAGCTCACCGTAAGCCGCAGCCTCTTCTTCTATTCTCTTTTTTTGTTCCTCTGTGCCGTCTATCCAGACTATATCATTAGGCTGGCAGAGGCGGGCCATTTTATTGACCCAGTCTTTTAATTCTTTATCCCGAGTGTAGTGTTTCAAAGAGGCGTAGCTTCGGGATCCCGAAGAGTTACTACTTGGGTTACTACATTCGGGATTATGAGCGGAAAATTTTGTCATAGCTTAAGTAAATACTTTTGCGCCGAATCCGCAGCAGTTGCCCCCTCAGAACAGGCGCTGATTACCTGATACAGGCTTTTTTTCCGGCAATCACCAGAAGCAAATATGCCCTCACAGGAGGTCTTTAAATCCTGGTCTGTAATAATAAAACCTGTTTCATCCAGATGCAACTGATTTTTGATAAAATCAGTGTCTGGTTTTATACCCACAGATATAAATACTCCCTGACAGGCTATGGTAGTCACAGATTCTGTCTTTGTATTCTTTACCTTTAACCCCTCAACCCTATTTTGACCGATAATTTCTTCCACCACGCTTTCTAAGACAAAATTTATCTTGGGATTTTTTTGTGCTTTTTCCTGTAAAATCCCAGAGGCGCGCAGTTCATTACGGCGATGAATAAGATTTACCTTCTTAGCGTATCCGCTTAAAAAAATAACTTCCTCTACTGCTCTATCACCACCCCCTATTACCGCTATATCTTTATCCCTAAATAAAGGGCCATCGCAGGTCCCGCAATAAGAGACGCCGCGACCAATAAGCCTTTCTTCTCCTTTTATGTTGAGTCTTTTGGGTTGCGCACCCGTGGCGATAATTATGCTTTTTGTCTGATATTTTTTTTCTTTGGCCTTTACCTCATAGACAGAATCTTTTGATTTAGCAACAATTTCTAAAACTTCTTCCATCTCTATATTTACGCCCAGCTCATCTACCTGTTTCTTAAATCTCTCTATTAATTCTTGCGTGGCTATACCTGCGGGAAATCCCGGAAAATTCTCAATGGTAGGGGAGGAAAGTATCTGGCCGCCTACGTTGATTTTTTCCAAGATTAAAGTGTTAATTCTGTATCTTCCTGCATAAAGGCCAGCCGCCAACCCCGCCGGCCCTGCGCCGATTATGATGAGCTCATACATTTTCTGTATACTTCTTCTGCCCTATAAGAACTGCGTACTAAAGGCCCTGATAATATTGCTTTAAATCCTACGCCAAGACCAATCCTACTATATCTTTGGAATTGCTCAAGGTCAATAAATTCTTCTACAGGGTAATGGTTAACGGATGGCGAAAGATACTGTCCCAATGTCAATATATCGCAATCTGCATCCCTTAAATCTTCCATGGCCGCAATAACTTCGTTTTCTGTCTCACCTATTCCTAATATAAGAGAGGATTTGGTAATCATCGCCTGATTCAATTCTTTTATCTTCTTTAAAATCCTCAAAGAGACCCCATAATCGCAGCGCGGCTTTAAATCTTTATACAATCTATTCACCGCCTCAATATTATGGGCCGTTACATCAGGAACAGCATCCAATACGCATTGAAGGCTAGTTATCTTGCCCTGAAAATCAGGTATCAATACCTCTACCTTTATGTTTCTATTAATTGAGTGAACTAATTCTATGGTCTTAGCGAATACCGCAGCTCCTCCATCTTCTAAGTCATCGCGCGTTACTGAAGTAATCACTACATAATCCAGGCCTAATTCCTTCACTGCTTCTGCGATACGAAACGGCTCATCTAAATCTAAGCCTTTGTTTCTATTATCTGATTTATCTACTGCGCAGAAACGGCAATTTCTGCTGCAGGTATTCCCTAAAATCATAAAGGTAAGCTTTGATTTCTTAAAACAGTAATTAAGATTAGGGCACTTTGCTTTTTGGCAAACCGTATTTATATTTAACCCCGACAATAAACCCAGCATTGTCAGGGTAGTATCGTCGGCTAAATCCTGCTTAAACCAATAGGGGAGCCTATTTTTCATTTTATGGTTTTTATAAAATTACTAATCGAGCGGTTATAGGTTTTTTCTATGTCGGCAGGGAAAAAACAAGCAGGAATCTGGTTGTTCTTGCGATGATAGAGAATGCATTCACAACAGGTACCTTTTCTGGAGCAAGGCTCGTAACTACAATTGCAGTTGGCAAGATTTTGTTTTTGATTCGGGCATTCCTTCATCTTTTGCCTTCCTTTTTAATTCGGTAAGTTTCCCCTTAATTCTAAATTTCTCCAAAATTGAAGCCTTGTCTATGATGAGTTTACCTTTTAGATGATCTATTTCGTGTTGAATAACGCAGGCCAATAAATCACTAGCCTCAATACTGACGGGCTTGGCGAATTCATCCTGTGCTGCTACAAGAATATTCTTGGCGCGTTTTATTTTTATACAGATTCCGGGGATACTCAGACAGCCTTCTTCCATAACCTGATGACCCTCTTTTTTTACAACCTTAGGATTTATTAACTTATAAAGACCGGAACCCACATCTACCACGATCATTGATTCGTTTATGTTCACCTGAGGCGCAGCCAAACCTATACCTGAAGCCGCATACATAAGATGAGCCATTTCGCTTAATATGTCGCGATGTATCTGGTCTACTTTTTTTACTGATTTTGCCTTAATTCTCAATGCCGGATCACCCAGCAACCTAATTCTTAATGCGGTTTTGCTCATCGACGTTTATTACTTTTGGCTTTATATTCTTTGCTTCTTTATCTTCTACTAAGATGTAAGAAAGAATAATAACCTCATCGCCCACGCAGGCACCCCGACTTGCCGGACCATTAAGGCAGATACTTCCGGAACCGGCTTTACCTTGAATTGCGTAAGTCTCCAGGCGCTGGCCGTTATTCAGATTTAGAACCTCTACCTTTTCATAAGGTATTATGCCTGCCTCATCCATAAGTTTGGCATCAATGGTTACACTACCTTCATAATAGAGATTCGTTTCCGTAACATGCGCCCGGTGTATTTTAGATTTTAAAATGGTTCTAAGCATCAGTGGCCTCCTATTCGTATCAGTTGATAAGTTTGCCTGGCAATCATCAGTTCTTCATCTGTAGGAATAACCAAAACTTCGGGCCTTTTCCTTAAATGGGAAAATAAACCCCGGCAGATTTTTTGCCTAATTTCCTTTTGGTGTTCTCCGATGCCCGCAGTAAAAACCAAGGTATCACAGCCCTTCATAATAGCTGTATAAGCACCAATATATTTTTTTATCCGATAAACAAAAACATCAATCGCCAATTTTGCCCGCTCATCTCTCTTGCTTGCCTGCCTATTTAATATCCGCATATCATTACTTAAGCCGGATATGCCTTTTAGGCCGCTTACCTTATTCAATATCTGGTCTATTTGGTGAACCTTAAGCCTCTTTTTGCGCATGAGATAAGTAACCAGGGCAGGGTCAATGTCTCCGCAACGCGTGCCCATAACCAGGCCCTCCAAGGGCGTAAAACCCATACTGGTATCGACAGACTTACCTTTATCTATCGCCGTGATACTGCAGCCATTACCTAAATGACAGGTAATAATTTTTAATCTGTTAATCGGCTCTTTTAAAATTCTTGCTGCCTCATAAGCTACATACTCGTGACTGGTGCCGTGAAAGCCATATTTTCTTATGCCCAACGTCTTATAATATGCGTAAGGCAGGCCATAGATGTAGGCGTAATCAGGTAATGTCTGATGAAAGGCAGTATCAAATATCGCCACCTGCTTTATACCCGGCAATAATCTTTTACAGGCTAAAATTCCCGCCAGGTTTGCCGGATTATGCAAGGGCGCAATGGAGCAACATTGTCTTATTTTTCTAATTACTAACTGATTAACTAATACCGGCCTTTTGAATTCTTCTGCGCCATGCACAACCCTGTGGCCTACCAGCTCAACCTGATTAATCTGCCCCAGGATTATCTTTATACCCGTATAATGATCCTTTATTTTAGAGCCTTTCTCGCCAATGCGTTCAATTACACCCTGACAGACAACCCTTTCTCTGGGCATATCAAAAAGTTTATATTTTATGGAAGAACTTCCACAATTGATTACCAATACCTTCATAACTATTGTGCCCTTATGGCTGTAACCGCAACGCAGTCTATAATATCCTCAACTAAACATCCGCGCGACAAATCACTGCAGGGTTTATTCAAACCTAAAAGCAAGGGTCCTATAGCCCTTGCTCCGGCGAGCCTCTGCACGAGTTTATAACCGATGTTCCCCGCCTCCAAATTAGGAAATATTAAAACATTGGCCTTTCCTTTTAATTGGCTATCCGGACATTTTATCTTGGCAACCTCAGGCACAATAGCGCTATCCACCTGCATCTCACCATCAGCTACCATATCAGGTGCCATCTCTTTAAGTAATCCTAAAGCCTCGATTATCTTCTCAATAGGTTTGCCTTTAGCTGAACCCTTTGTAGAATAACTGAGTAAAGCAATACGAGGGGTAAAATCTAAAACTTTACTGGCAAATTCTGCTGCAGATAAAGCTATGCAAGCAAGTTGTCGGGGATTGGGTTCAGGGACTATGCCGCAGTCAGCAAAGACAAATGTCCCATCCTCACCAAAAGGACAATCTGGCGCCACCATAATAAATGCACTTGAAGCAATGCTTATATGCGCATCTACACCTAAACACTGTATCGCGGCTCTGGCTACATCAGGTGTAGTATGACTGGCACCCGCCACAAAACCGTCGGCCTTACCGGTTTGCGTCATCATAGCTGCATAATAAAGTGGATTATCCAGCGCTTTTCTGGCTGTTGGCATATCTAAGCCTTTGGATTGGCGTAGCTGATAAAATTCCTGGATATACCTTTCTTTGTCTTGAGGATTAATTTTATCTTCAGTTAAGAGTAATGCTTTAGCGATACCTTCCTTTTCAATGATTCTGGCTGCCTCTACTATGCGCGGGTCATTATATTCGGGAAGAACAATTGTCTTAAGTTTGTATTTGGCTCTTTCGCGTATTTTTTTAATCGTATCCATATCAAATACCTTTTCCCGCCACTCAATTAGTTCTGGGCGGGATCCCGCCTGAAGCCTAACTTATAGGCGGGACAATATACTATCAAAATCTACATTATCTTTAATTAATTTTATGACTCTATTTATTTTGTTAGTATCGCGCGGCCTAATCTTAACGGTTAAGTCGGACAGACACGAAGCCACTGTGTAGGTATCGTGCTTAGCCAGTAATACCGCTATGCGTGCCTTTTTTAATAGATCCATTGTCTGTTGATGAGGAACAATCCCGCCGGTTAAAACCATGCCTGATATCTTAAGTCGTTCTTTGTCTGTATCACGATAACATCCCAAAATAGCCTTGATTATATCTTCTCTATCTCCCGGTGTAATTAAAAAGCTATCGTCAACTATGTATTTTATGGCACCGCAAGGCTCCATTGCGCCTACAATAAATCGGGAAACGTAATTTTCCAAAGCCTCTTTTCCACATAAAAGCTCAAAATCAGTCTCTTCCAAAATCTGTTCCACACTTGGCCGGTCCAGAAGAGGATCGTAGGGAATAACACCTAAAACATTTATGCCTTTTCTCATTAAGCCCTTTCTTACTAAACGGCTTACCTTAGCGAATTTTTCCGGCAAAACCTTATTAATAATAACCCCCAAAACCTTAACGCCCTCTCTCTCAAATAGTGCTTTATTCAACACTACCTCATCTATGGGCCTACCTATGCCGCCCGAAGAAATAACAACCACCTTGGAACCAAGAAGTCTGGCTACCTGTGCATTAGAATGGTCAAACACAGAACCTACGCCCGCATGGCCTGTACCTTCTATAATAACTAAATCCTGGCCTCTAGCGACCCTCCTAAAAGATTCTCTAATCTGTCCTGTTATTGATTTATTATCGGGTGAGTTTATGTATCTTTCAGTAAAACCCTTTTCTACTGCAATCGGGCTCATATCCTTTAGCCCGCATCTTACTTTACAGGCCGCAGTAACCTTTTCAATCAAAACCGAATCCTCATCAACCTTAACGCCCTCCTCCTCAAGATAACGCTGACCAATGGGTTTTATAAAAGCCACTTTCTTGAATCTATCTTTTAAATTAAAAATCAAACCCAATGACACGGTGGTCTTGCCGTCGTTTTGCTTTGTAGCGGCAATAAATATTTTTTTCATTAAATATTCTCTTCTATCTTTTTCTTCAACTCAGATTTACTTAAAGCTCCCATCATCTGCTCTATAACTTTACCGTTTTTAAAAAATATCAGGGTAGGAACAGACATTATTCCATAAAGGGTGGCGGTTTTAGGATTCTCTTCCACATTCAGTTTGCAAATTTTAAGTTTATTGGCGTATTCTCTGGCGAGTTCCTCCAGTATGGGTGTGACCATTTTGCATGGCCCGCACCAGTTTGCCCAGAAATCAACCAGAACAGGCAGGCCTGAATCTAAGACTTCTTTTTTAAAATTAGTATCGCTTAAATGCAATAAGGCCATTTTGATATATTATTAAAATAGATTATTAAAAGAATAGATTTTTAAAATATCATAAATATAACTCATTTGCAAGATATTTTAGGAGAGGATAAAATTTGGATTAATTAGTTAGATATACAATTAGAAAAATAACCGCCGGTAAGGCCGTCAAGATAAGATGTGAGTTCCTGCAGCCTCAATTCCTTTTCAAACCGTTTCTTTCTATCTTCTATAGAGAGACCGTCCAGTTCTATCTTAATGCGTATGCGTTCAAAATATAACTTAGTTACTTCATCCAGAATATCGTCCCGTAATTGAACCATTAGTTTTGAGCGCACATCAATATTGGTCTGGTCATCGCTAAAGATTAAATCTCCTAATTCCCAAGTCAAAGATACGCCCCAATTTTTATTATTATATTTGGTAATATCATCGGGGCCAACAAAATATCTTCCTGGTATTCCATTAGAGGAATATGTTCCCCAAATACTGTTAGAGGTTGTTCTATCCATATCACGGTCCATGTCTACTGTGATTTTAGGCAGCCATGCGCGCCTTGCTGCCTGCTTCCTCCAGCGCATAATCTTTTCCGGTTCCACCTCAGCGTATTTAATAGCTGCCTGTTGGACTTTGCTAATCTGCGGTTCATCTTTTAAATATAAATCAATTGCGTTTGTCTTACCGTTGTTACTGTAAGATTCTTCGCTTGTCCTAAATAGACCCTTATCGCAGGCAGCATATAGCCTACCTTGCCTATCCAAATAAAGCGAACTGATATCCTGAGCAACTAAACCTAACGATAACTCATACCATCTTTGCTGTTCATACCTAAATATCCCTGCTTTGGTAATGGCGTAAATAACTGATTCGGGAGAGACTAATAAAAATTTTACCTCCCTATCAAGCAGGCCGTAATCAGGCAACGATTCCCAAGTTTTCCCTTTATCCTGGCTTTTATAAACTCCTGCGGAGGTAGCCAGATAAAGGTAATTTAAGTTATTCGGGTCGATAGTGATATATCGTATATTGGAATACCGTTCTTGTTCATCCCGATCTTCGGTTGTCTCTTCTATATCATTGCCATCTTCTACGGGATGCGTTACAAAAATCCTCTCCCAAGATTGACCGCTGTCCTTGCTCATAAACACGCCGTCAACAGAAGCAACATAAATAGAGTTTGGCTCCTTTAGGCTATAAGCAATGGCCAATATAGAAGTCTTGCCAATCTGACCTGTTTCTTTATGCCAAGAGCGACCCTTGTCCGAACTGACAAATAACCCTGCCTTTGTGCCCAGATAAAGGCTTGAGGGCAAAACCGCCAATGTGGTGCATTCATTCTCAAAATAATTTTTCCCTTTGAATATCCTGCTCCAGTTTCTTCCCTGGTTGTGGCTAAAATATAACCCGTTTCCTGTTGCAGCATATAAAGAATTACTACCACCTGAAGCAAATAACAAAAAAATTATTTCTTTGTTTGTACCTCCAACCGAAAAAATATTTCTCCATGTTGCCCCCGCATCCTCGCTCTTCAAAATACCCTTGTCTGAACCGATATAGATGATCCGGGGATTATTGGGGTCTACCAACACTGTTTCCAGGTTTAAATTCCCCCTACCTATATCCTCCCAGACCAACTCTGATGCAAAAACACCAACCACAAAACTTAAAACAAGCGCACCTACCGCTACCAAAACTACTGTATATTTCTTCATCTTTCCCACCTCCTACTCAAATGAAGCCATAACTTATGGAGTATCGGTTTTGATACTCTCCGACATAAGTTATCTGGCTGAATTTGACCCTTGACAATTTTTGGAATATGGACAGTTACCGTAACCAACCGTAATCTCAAAAATTGTCGAGGGTTAAGTTCGGGCATACAATTTACGTTTACTATCGTTCCGTAAATTGTGCCCTCACTTAAATAGACGTAAGAAGTGGGAAAATCTAACAGGATATTTTACAAATAAAAAGGGCTGAAACGTTTTAAGTCCAGCCTTGTAATTACTGTAGGTTTTAGAATAATGTTACCTAAACTGCTCCTTTACTTTGAAACACTTTGCACTTGCAAGAGCAATAATTGTTCCATGCTCATTTTTTGCTTCAGCTTTAGTATAGATTATCTTGTTGTCTTCTCTATCTATCCATCCTCTAAATAATAGCTTCTCTCGAACTTTAGCTATTCTCTTTAGCCTAACATTAAACTCAGCAGTAACAGCGTTCTTCCCCATTTTCCACGCCAAGTTCATCATTATTTCATCTAAGATAAGTCCGATTAAACCACCATGCACAATATCCTTAAAACCCTGATGACGTTTTTGGGGCATAAACTCTGTATGCATTGCATTATCTTTATCAATGTTAAACCTAAGCCGGAGTCCATAGTTGTTCTTATCACCACAAACAAAACAATTCTTATCGTCCTCCAATTTAATATTACTCATATTTTCCTTTTGTTAACTATTTATTTCCCAATCTCAGATCCTTGCCATCTTTGATGGCAAGGATAAATTCGGGCATATAAGTTATGTCACCTCACCAATTACAATAGCCTACTCCATAACTTATGCCTTCATTTATTATACCACTTCCATTTCAAAATGGTAAGGGATTTAGGGGATGAATAGGTTTAGATGAATGCTAAGGCGTATCGCGCGCCGAAATTAAAGAGATCATTGTTCTTACCCCGCGCAAAAGATGCTCCAGGGGACAGGGCTTGGTTAGATAATGGTCTGCCTCTAAATTATAACCCTTGGTTACAGATTCTAAATCGCCTTGACCGCTAATAATAATCACCGGTCGCCATTTATCTTTATAATTTTGCCTTATTTCCTTCAGTACCTCAAAACCATTCTTTTTAGGAAGTATCAAGTCTAAGAGAATCACGTCAGGGTTAGCTTCTTTTACTTTGACCAATGCTTCTTCTCCGTCAGACGCAACTATAACTTCATAACCTTCTTGCGTAAGTATCTCTTTAAACATCTCTAAGTTATTTTTGTCGTCATCCACAACCAGCAATTTATATGCCATAAATACCACCTCAGCTAAACTGCTCCTTTATTTTGGAAGCAGTTACTGCTCTCCATAAAATAATTTGAAAATGTAATATGTAATAGTTGGGGCAAATATTAATCCCAGGGTCGCGGCTATAAAATAATATAGTCCTTTACTTACCCTTAAAAATATAATAATAAAGGCGATGGGAATAAACAATAATAAGTATGAAAAGTTAATGCAAATCATCATTAACCAAACTTTCCACCCTTTTTTCCAATACTCAAAAAATATATCCATCTCTCCTCCTTTTTCATTCAATTATACCACTTGCATCTTAAAATTGTAAGCAATTTAGCGAGTGGCTAAAAAACAAGAAGTAGCAAAATCTAACAGGTATTTTTATTAGTTTGTGGTATAATTGAGTTAAGGAGGTCTGATATGGATATGAAAATAGATATTAAGGAAATAAAAACAATATTGGGCCCTTATCTTGAAAGCCTGCAGCATTTTCAATTTTCTGTCTTTAATCCGTTATTCTGGATATCTATGCTTGTGCTTTTTTTAATATTATGGAGATTATGGGACCTAAGAAAGTCGTTTTCTTTCTGTTGGGTAGTAACAATTATACTCTTGGCTACTTCTTATGCGGAGGGATTTATAGCAGGTCTTATAATAAAGCATGGCGGGACATTTGAGCCATTTTTTATCAGAATAATTCCTGTGTTTATTATTAGCTTTATGTTAATTTATTATATTTTTATGAAATAAGAATTATCCCCCTTCCTGCGAAGAGGCATATTCAATAATAGTATTAAGTTCCTGTTTGGAAATTTTCATTATCTTTACGCCTATCCCGAACTTATTATCTGCTAAAGATGTAACTCTTAGAACCTGCACTATTGCTCCTATAGGCAGGGGATTTAAATCTTTGGGAAGGTCAATCTGGAGTGTTATCAGCGAACCAATAGGCAGGACTGTATCAGATTCAAATAACAAACCATCCCGGCTTACATCTTTTGTCTGGGATTTCTTATAATAACCCTCCACAGGAAAATATATGTCGATTTTGGCCTTAAATCTAACCGCTTGCCTGCGTTCAGGCCCTTTGTAGGTCTTGGTATCTATAAAAAACGGTGTTATGCTCCTGCTTATCGCGCCCTTTTCTCTAGGAGCAACCTTATAGTAAAGCTCAAGAGATTCTATTATCTCCGAAAGAATGCCTACAAGCGGCCTTACCTTAAAACCTGAAATCTCCTCAACCTCCTTAATGGCCTTGGTATCAAAGGGGTCAGCCATAGCCACCATAAGGAAATTCCCCAACTTTTCAACCGGAATAAGCCAGTATTTTTCCGCAACATCAACCGGCACTAATTTAATTATCTCATCCGGTATACTATAAGCGCACAAAGGAAGATAGGGAATGCCAAATTGAGTACAAAGACACTGCGCAAGTTGTGCCTCATCTATGTAACCATAGGCAAGTAGATATTGCGTTATGTTATTGCCTGTATTCTTTTGGAATTCAAGCGCCCTATCTAAAATATCTTCTGTTATAAAATGCTGCGCCAATAAAATCTCACCCATTCTGCCCTTCTTTTGCTGCCTGGATAATTCTAATTGCTCTTGCCTCTTTAGTGCTCCTTCGCTAAAAACTGGCTTACCTTCTTTTTCTTTCTCCTTACCCTTGTCTTCGGCAATAATATTCCTCTGTGTCTTTGCTTCGTTTTCCAATCTGTCAAGGTGTGTTTCTAAATCTTTTAACTTGGTGGCAATTTCTTTATTTTCATCTTGTAAAACCCGAAGCTCCTGATTCTTACCCCTGAGCTCTCCTTCGATTGTTAAGCTCTGTGAGCGCATCTTTTCCGATTCTCGTTCTTTATTTGCCAATTTATCCCTCAACTCCGACTCCTCTTTTTTTAAACGATAAAATTCTCTCTGGGTAAGGTCGTAAGATTCCTTTTGTCTGTTTAGTTCTTTTTCTAAATTAGATTTTATGTTTTTTAGTTCCTGGAGTTCGTTTTGTACTGCTCTATAGCCGGTCTTTGCCTTTTTTAATTCCTCCCGTAAAGAATTAATTTGGTTTTCTAAAATGCTAATCTGCGGTTCTTTTTTGTCTTTGGCAACTTTATTTTGTTTCTTGCCTTCGGCATTAATCTTAGCCAAAAGAAGAAACAAAATCATAGTTGTGGCTACCTGTCCTACCATAAGCGCCCAAGACCACAACAGAACCTTATCCACTATTTATCCTCCGAGATTTTAAACTTCTTAATCCCATATCCCATAAAAATAATTATAGCAGAAAGTTTAGATTTTGTCAGGAATTTTATTTGCTTAAAGGCGGGAAGATATTTTAGACCGGGTAACTAAAACCGGCGAGGCGAGTATTATCTTATTTTAGGCTTATATTACTTAAAACTGCGGACATACCCATCAATTCCGCTCTATCTAAATTAACCCCTACCCTGTAATTTCTGGATTCTGCCGGTTTTGACCAAACCACTTCACCCCTCAGGTAAAGCGGCGTATTTTTATTGGGTATTTCTAGCCACATCTCTACAGGGGTATACGGGAATAATTCATCTTTTACTAAAAGGCCCACGCCTTTGGCGCTGATATCTTGAGTCTGGGCCAATCCTTCTCTGTTGGTGTGTGGATCCAATAACTTAAGAGAAAGTTTTGTAGGAATCCTTTCAAATATTCTTCTATCTTCTAAGTCCGGTTTTTGCATAATCAATAAAAAAGCCGCAAATTCAGAAGTATTTAACTCTTTTGCCTCTCATCCGCGGCTTTCCATCTTAAATATTAAGACAGCATTAACTCACATCTCTAATATCCTTAAATTATTCTATTTCTATCATAACTTATTTTTCCTAAAATGTCAAGACAGAAAATAGATTAATCCACTCAGATCTATTAATTATTACAAACTCAAAAGTTCTTCTTTAACTTTACTGTAATCAGGCGTATCTATCCGGCTGTATATTTCCTGTGCCTGCCTAAGATATTCTCTGGCCCTATTTATCTTGCCTTTCTTTTTATATAAAAGTCCTAAATTATAATAAGCAGAGGCTAACTCCATAGGTGCCTCTATGTTTTGGCAGATTTCTATTGCTTCATTAAAGAATCTCTCTGCTTCAGTAAAATTATCCATCTCTTCGTATAACTCGCCGATCATATTGTAATCGCTGGCTATGCTGGGAATATTTCCGTGCACTTTATCTATCTTTAAACCTCGCATATAACAATCCAAGGCCTTCTGGTATTGTTTTTCAAATACGCATACCTCTCCTAGATTAAAATAATAATCGCTTAGTTCAAATTTTGACCCGAGTTTTTCAAATAACTGACAGCTCTTGTTATAAAATTCACGTGCTGCGCCCAAATCATCCTTATTAATAAATACAAGCCCGATATCAAAATAATCACAGGCAAGATTGTATCTGTGTCCATAAAGATACTGCTTCTGGCGGTTAATCTCCGAGCTTTTTGTCAGTAACTCTAATGCCTTATCGTATTCTTCTTTATCAATAAACCAGACTGCTAATTTTCTCAACGCCATAGCCTCATTTAGTTTATCTTTATTTTCTCTGCTTAAGTTTATGGCCTTGTTGTAAAAATCAAATGCCTTGGGATACCCCCCTTGACTCTGATAAATCCAGCCTATACCCGTATAAGCAGAAGATAAATTCTTTTTATCTTGTCTTTTTTCGCTGCATCTGGCATATTCAAAATAATATTTTAAGGCCACATCTGGCCTGCCCAATCTTTGGTAGGTATCCGCCAGTAACGGATAAACTGATAAAAAGGTGGGTTCTTTTTGGATGATGCGGCTACAAAGAGAGATAACCTCTTGGTTCTTGCCTTTTAAGAATAATCTTTGAGACTTAAGAAATAAAACATAGGTATTGGGATTTAGAGTGGGTAGCCACATATACAGGTATATACATATAGATATGATAGAGGCTGCCAAAGCAATTCTTCTTATGCGCTTTTTATAGTAGGAAATATCTCTTTTAAATTTTCGTATTACCGGTTTATGTTCTGACCTAAACAATATAAAATTGGGGTCTCCGTAAAGAAGATAACTTGCCCAGGGGATAGCCATAATGCCATATTCCTTGATTAGCCTTAAACGGCCCAACCTCATACATTCACCCACTGACCTTCCTGCGATTAACTGGTTGTAAAATTCTTTGGCGAAGCTAAGGCTAATGGGGTCTTCGATTTTGCGAATCGTTCCGATATAATGCCTAACGCCGGAGAATAAAAATGCGGATGCCAAACTATAGGTTTTTACCTGATAGTCTTGGTCTATTAAATCCGCTTTAACCTGCGCAGAACGACAGGCATTGGAAAATATTAATGTGGGCAGGTTCAGCGTTTCTCCTAACTTAAGGATATCTGAGATAGACAATATTCCGTCGCTTAAGAGCCAACCGCTATTGGCCGGTTCACCCGGGTCATATTCGCAGTGACCCGCAAAATGCACAATATCATAATCTCTTAAATTCTTCTTTATATAGAGGGTATTTATCTGGGTAGATTTAAAATCAATGCTGATCTGGCCTCTTTTCCTGTCAAACTGATTCTTAATGGATATGCCCTCCAGGTATGCGGATTTGAGGTCATTGGTGGGATTAGCCAGAATAAGCATCTTTAGTCTGCTGGAGAGGCTGCGATATTGAGGACGGTTTGGTTTTCCTTTAGTCCTTACCAGCCTGCCTAAATTAAACCTCAAACATAAAAAATCTTCTCCTGTATATAACAGCTCCCAGGGTATATTGATTAATTCCTCATCTAAGAACAAGACTAAATCTAAGATTTGCGTGCTCTTTAACCTGTCTTTAACGAAGCCGGTAAAAAGCTGATCCCAGAGCAATTGGCCTGTTTTTTTTAGACTGTTAATTGAATCCGGTTCTAAAATACCGTTTTTATCTGTCTTGTTTAATATAGAGGTTATCTCCTGGCATAATTTGCTGATTTCCGTAAATGATATGGATATTTGGCTGTAATGCTTTAGGGTGGAGGAGATTTCCTCTTTTTCAAAGATGCTCATTGAGAGTTGGTTATCATGCTTCAGTATCTCTAAAACCAGGGCGTTAGTATCGGGCATATTTCATCAAATTCTTATATCTACTAAGACTGATGCGACTTTATTTTCTGGAGAGGATATCTCAACAGTGTATTTACCCAGTAAGACGTGCTCAAAAGTCACCCTTCCGGAATCGGCAAGATAGGATTCCAGTTCCAGATCCTCCTTTATAAGGGTAATCCTTAAGTCCTTAATCATCTTCTGCGTCTCTTTTTCTTTTACTATTACAGTTAAGTTAAAGACGCTAGCGCCTTTATTTTCTATTTTTACCTCAACTCTTAAATTTTTAAAATCTTTTAATACGGTAATCTCATCTTTAAAATCTTTTATTTTATGACTGCGTAAAATTGGTGCAGGCATCAACTCCCTGCCCACCAGAACATCGCCATTGGTATCCAGGATCTCCAAGAACTTTTCCTTTACTTTAAGCAGTATCTCCAAAAGTGCTAATTTCTCTTCGGCTACCAGATTTTTAACACGCTCAACCAGTTCTGCCGGAACCTCCTTTGATTCGTCTGCTTTTAATTTAGCCTGAATTGCCAAAACCTCAGCGCAACTATCACAGTTTATTAAATGAACCTTAATACCAGCGGCTTCCTCGGAAGATAACCTGCCTTCCAGAAAACAAACAAAAGTTTCTTCATCCGGATGGGCTTCCTTTATCCGAGGCTTGCCTGACTTCCATTTTTTATAAACTATCTCGATTAATCTCTCTAACTTATCCTGCATTTTATTCCTCTCCTAATATAATAGACGTAGAACCTTTAAAAATCTAACTTAAAACCTTTGCTCTTAAAACACTCTTTTAATCGGCTGATAATCCGGGATTTGCGCATATCTATTGCGCCCCGCGAAATACCAAGCAGCCTTTTCAATTCTTCAAGCCCCAGGTTTCTATTAATGTGCAATTCCAAAAAATATTTATCTTCGTTATCTAACCCTTCAATACATTCTTTTAACTGGACCGATTTTTCTTCCTGTATGATTGACTCGGAAACTAAGATAGAATCATCTTTTAAGGTATCCTTGAGGCTTAATTCATCATTATTTTCTTCATCCAGAGAATCCATCAGAGCCCTGGATTTGCGGATATAGTCTATAGTGGAGTTGATAACCACCTGCCTTAACCAGCTGGCCAGGCTACAGCCGTTTTTACCTTTAAAACTTCTTAATCTTTTAAAATTATCTTTTACTAATGAAAAGAGGATTTCCTGAAAGAGATCGGCGATGTTTTCTTCTGTAAGTAAAAAGCCTTTTATCTTTAAGACGCTGTATATATAGTTATATATCAGGCGGGAATATTTTCTTAAGAATTCATCCCAGGTAGGCTTATCTGCTCTTACACACCGCTGGACGAATTCTAGATCATTCATGACAAAATTATTATACCACTAAAGATTAGAAGTTATAATTAAATTATTTAAAGAGTTGATCTTAGACAAGTCTAGCAATCTGTAACTTCCGAACCAAAATTTTTTGATGCTAGATTTATGAATATGATTGATAATTTTTCTTGCAATTTTAAAATATCTTTGATAGATTATAGGTGATACTGTAAAAATCGTAGGAAGAAATAGAATAATGAAAGAAGTATCGCAAGAAAAAAGGGGTTATGTGAGGCTGCCTGTCAGTTTCACAGTGAAATACGCTATAGAAGGCGATACATCAGGGCCTTCTAAGGAAACAATCTCAAAAGATATAAGCGAAGGCGGCATTCTCTTCCCTGTCAAAGAACTCCTTCTCCTCTCAGCAAAATTGAACCTCATAATTACAATCCCTAAACTCTCAAACCCTATATTGACTAAAGGCAGGGTAGTGCGAATAGATGAAATAACTGAGGGTAAACTCTACGATGTAGGCGTTGTATTTACAAAAATAGAAGAAAAAGATGCCCAATTTATCAGAGAGTATATTAGACGATTAGATTTAAACAAGATTCTAAACTTCGCGATAAAAAATAAGACCTCGGACATACATTTAGTTGCTAATCAACCGCCTATAATGCGTATCTTCGGAAAATTAACTCCCATGCAGATGAAACCACTCAGCTCTGACGAGGTAAAAGGTTTAATATATGGATTATTAAACCAACAGCAAATAGAACGTTTTGAAGCAGAATTAGAGCTTGACATGTCATACACGACTGATTTTGGACGTTTCCGTGTAAATATCCATAAAGAAAAAGGGCAATTTGGAGCTGCTTTTAGGTATATACCTACAGAAATCAACACGATAGAAGAACTGGGGTTGCCTCCTATTATAAAAGAACTTGCTCGTAAACCACATGGGCTTGTTTTAGTTACCGGACCTACGGGAAGCGGAAAAAGCACTACTTTAGCAGCTATGATAGAACTCATCAATAAAGAAAAACAAGTAATGATTATTAGTCTCGAAGACCCTATTGAATACATCCATATGCCTAAAAAAAGCATTATAAGACAAAGAGAAATCGGATTTGATTCCCTAACATTTATTAATGCACTTAAACATACATTAAGGCAGGATGTAGACGTTATTTTAATTGGAGAAATGCGAGACTTAGAATCTATCTCCATAGCCCTTACTGCGGCAGAGACCGGACATCTTGTATTAAGTACATTACACACCGCAGATGCCATTTCCAGTATAAATAGGATTATAGATATCTTCCCTGGTTATCAACAACAGCAAATAAAGATACAACTCGCAGAGTGTCTCCAAGGCATAATCGCGCAGGCGTTAATCCCCAAAGAGAGCGAACCAGGGCGCGTAGTTGCAACTGAGGTGCTGCTAGGAACTCCCGCCATAGCGAATCTTATTCGTCAAGGTCATCTGGAACAAATATACACCAATATTGAAGTAGGCGCGAAGCTTGGGATGCACCTCATGGATTCGTCATTGCTGCATTTATATAAAGAAGGAATTATCTCTCGCGAAGACGCCTTAAACCACGCAAAAGACCCCTCAAAATTTATTTAATCACCACCAGAACGTGTAAGTAATCTTATTAGATTTTAAACGTCTCTTGTGTCTCTAAGATTATTTAAAGAGGCTGTGAGAAATCACAAAGGAAGCAAAAACAATGGAGACCATAGACATAAGTTTGATGAGGATGTTTAGACTGGGGCCAGAGGTGTCTTTAAAGGGATCGCCTACAGTATCTCCGACCACGCCGGCCTTGTGCGCTGGAGAGCCTTTGCCGCCGTGATGGCCTTCTTCAATATATTTCTTGGCATTATCCCAGGCACCGCCGGAATTAGCCATCATGATTGCTAAAACAAAACCAGTCACAGTTGCACCAGCCAATAACCCCACTTCAGCTTCTACGCCTATCAATAGCCCGACTGCAATAGGCGCAATAATCGCCAAAAGCGATGGTATAATCATTTCTTTCTGGGCTGCGGCAGTAGCGATATCTACACAACGGGCATAATCTGGTTTGGCCTCGCCTGTCATAAGCCCGGCTATTTCTTTAAACTGCCGACGTACCTCAATTACTATCTTACCTGCAGCTCTTCCTACTGCCTGCATCGTCATCGAACAGAAGAAAAATGGCAGCATTCCGCCGATAAATAATCCCACCAATACATTAGGATTCATCAGGCTTAAATTCATTTCTTTACCGTAGAGAACTACCTGTTCCCGATAAGCAGCAATCAAGGCCAGAGCAGTCAATGCTGCTGAGCCAATAGCAAATCCTTTACCTGTAGCAGCAGTGGTATTACCCAATGCATCTAAGGCATCGGTTCTTTTTCTGACCTCGGGCGCTAGATTTGACATCTGGGCGTTTCCGCCTGCATTATCTGCCACCGGACCATAAGCATCAGTGGCTAAAGTTATACCTAATGTAGAAAGCATGCCTACTGCAGAAATCCCCACACCATAAAGGCCAGCATTAAAATTGGTGGCACCGCCGGATAAGAAATAACTGATTAATATCGCGATGCCTACTACAACCACGGGTATTGCCGTTGACATCATACCAGAAGCTATGCCTGCGATAATTACTGTAGCCGGCCCAGTCAAGGAAGCATCTGCAACTGAACGTGTGGGCTTAAATCTACTGGAAGTATAAAATTCAGTGGATAAACCTATTAATACGCCGGCAATTAATCCGGAAAGCACTGACCAGTAAACTCCTAAATGTTGAGTTCCTAAAGCAGCTTTTACCAAAAAATATGAGATTATTGCCACCAATATGGAACTGGCAAATACGCCCTTTCTTAATGCTACCAGTAAAACGCCCTGACTCGCCTCTTCTCTGCTTCTTACGAAAAATGTGCCAATTATCGAGGATATTACACCCACCGCTGCCATAACCATAGGCACAGTTACGCCTGCTACACCTAAACCAGCAGCTACACCTAAAGCAGAGGTAGCTACAATCGAACCCACATAGGATTCATAAAGGTCAGCGCCCATTCCTGCTACATCGCCTACATTATCACCCACATTATCCGCAATAACTGCGGGATTACGCGGGTCATCCTCCGGAATCCCTGCTTCTATTTTACCTACCAAATCAGCACCCACATCTGCTGCCTTAGTAAAAATCCCGCCGCCAACCCTGGCAAATAATGCCTGAGAACTAGCACCCATTCCAAAACAAAGCATAGTAGAAGTAATGGCAGTAATCTTATCCGCCCATATTGGTATAGGATGAGTAGAATAATACCAATTAAGAAAATAATACCAGATACTTAAATCTAAAAGGCCGAGACCCACAACCACTAAGCCCATTACTGCGCCGCTTGAAAAAGCAACCCTTAGTGCAGAGTTTAAGCTCTTCATCGCAGCAGCTGCAGTGCGATTAGAGGATTGGGTGGCAATACTCATACCGATGAAGCCCGATAAGCCAGAAAAGAAACCTCCGGTCAGAAAAGCAAATGGCACAAAGATTACCAAATATTTTTTAAGCGCAAGACCCAGTAATATAAAAAATACTACTATAAAAAAAATAGACACGCCTAAATATTGTCTCTTAAGATATGTCCTTGCTCCTATTCTTACTGCCTCAGCAATCTCGCGCATCCTTTCATTACCCTGGTCTTTTTTCAGAATGGATAATGCCAGATACCCGGCAAACGTAAGGGCTAATATCGAACCCACCGGCGCCAACAGCAATAAATCAAAGCCAGCCATGTCTTTTTGCTCCTTTCGCTTAAATTAAGAAACTCAGACCAAAATAATTAGAGTAATGTTAACATAAACTTCTAAAAAGTCAATTTTTTATTTAGGCGATGCAATCAAAATCCGGTCACCTACTATAATTAGTTCTTTATCCATAAAATCATCTTACGATTAGGCATTAACTTGCAGAAACTCAGCAACGCCGTTACTGGTTTATTCATATGCTAAACTAATTTTGAAGACCTCCTCTTCTTTATTTAAAGAAGAAGGAAATTCCGGAAAAGGAGATGCTCTTTTTATACATTCCACTGCTATCTCATTCAAACTCTGATTAGTAGAAGAAATTACCTGTGGTTCATCCTTTAACTCACCGTTAGAATTTAAGATAAAGGTAATCTCCACTTCTCCCTTTGACAGGACCTCATCGGTTTTTGAAGCTGCAGAGGCTGCTTTTATTTTATTCAATACAAATTTTTTATAATCCTGCAAACTGCCGGGTTTGATAAAGTTATTTGTCTTTTGCTCGGCACTTATCTTAGATTGCATATCAGCTATGGATTGCAAATATAAGATATCTTTATCTTTAGTTAAACTCGTATACCCTAGAGGTTCTTCGCCTGAAACGATATGGGGGGTAATAAAAATAACCAACTCCGTTTTAGTCACTTCATCTTTTGTACTCCTAAATAAATAGCCAAGTAAAGGTATATCTCCTATAAGAGGAATCTTTTTTACTTCTTTTTCCCGTTTATCTTTTTTAAGCCCAGCGATAATTATCGTAGCACCATCCTTAACCATGATGGTTGTTTCTGTTTCTGAGGTGGTCACAATGGGAATTTCGGTTTTTTGATCTTGAGAAATGATATTTGTGCGTTGAGCAGAACTTATCTCTGGTCTTATCTTCATGGTTACAAAACCGTCACGATTAGCTGTAGGAGTGACAAAAAGTTTTATTCCTACATCAACGAAATTTACGGATTGAGAAGTAATTGTGGATCCAGTTCCAGACTGAGAGCTAGTCGAAGTAATATAGGCCTCTTTTGTTCCCACCAATATCTTCGCCTCTTGGTTATTTAGGGCCATAATGCGCGGACTAGAGATAATTTTTGTCTCGCCAATTACTCTTAAAAGGTCTAATATAGACTTATATTCTCCTTCATTGCCCACCGTTTTATTTGCAGCTGCAACACCAAAAGATAGTTTATTGGGCATAGTAGCAACGCCTGTAAGCGCAGGTGCAGGTAATGAACTTATTAATCGGACATTCTTTTTTAACCAATAATCCCAATCAACGCCCATGGCGAACGCGTCTTTTTTGGGGCTTATCTCTACAATCTGAGCGTCGATTAATATCTGGGGCGTTTTTTCGTCGAATGCACTGATTATGTTCTCTATCTCTTTTAACTTATCCGGATAGTCTGTCACTACAATTTTATTGGTGCGCTCGTCTATCCTAATAGACCCTACTCCCTTAGTAATTATCTCCTGTACCTTGGTGCTTAACTTCTCTGCCTGAGCATAGTTTAGGCCAAACACCCGCGTCTTTAAGGGCAGGTCTGTATCTTTAATAAAGTCCTCCATCTCTTTTATCTTATCAGGAGCATCTATCAGAACCACGGTATTAGAGGCTTCATCCACAACAATCTTGCCTACATTAGTCTTAATCTGGTTTAAGGCACGCGATAAATCCGCTGCCTTGGCGTATTTTAATTGCACAACCTTGGCCTGTTTCTTATCTTGATAGCGTTCTCCGTAACGTAATTCGTAATCCCTTTGAGTCATAACATTGATAATTTCACCTTTCTTCTCATAAGCCAAGTCATTAGCCAAGATTATTATTTCAAAGGCATCAATAATATCCACATCTTTTAAAAATAGCGTAACTTTACCGGTAACATTTTTTCCTACCACTATATTCATTCCTGAACGGGTAGCCAACATCTTCAGAACATCTACAACGTCCATGCCCTTTATGTCTAAAGATATCTTATTCTTTTGTGCCGGGCTCTGAATTACGGCCTGACTATCCGTAACGGACCTCTGCGGAGCCGGTTTAGCTCCTTCGTAATCCTGCTGGCCCAATGTTAAATTCCAGGATAATAAAGATGACAAAACGAAAATAAAAAATAATTTATTCTTCATTTCTACCTCCGTTTAATGGTTATAAATAAAGTTCAAACCTCTGACCTTTATAATTTAGAATTACCTTACCCTCTTGAATGTCCTCAATCATTAATTCATTAATAAATTGACCCTTATTTACATAATAGGTCTTCTTTGTCTTTTTATCTTCGATTACTGCCTGCGGATTTTCACCCGAGACAATACCCAAAAGATTCAAATCTTTAATTAAATCTGCATCTGCGACGCTAACAGTTTTTTCTTCTACTGGAGCGGATTCACTCACAAATATGCGGCGATTTCTGATACCTTCTAAGTAATACTCAAAAGGCTTTTGTTCCTGTTTTAGCCCTATTATTGGCTGGATAACCTTTTTTTCTGTTACTGTAGGTAAGCTAACTTCTCTTAAGCCGAACGAAGGATAGATAAGAGAAATAACTAAATAAATGCCTGATAGTATAAAAGCTACCCAGATTATTCTGCGGATGTAGAGTATAGAGAAATATTTCTGAGACAAAGGAGATATAGAACGCTTAATGGATGACTTTAATCCTTCTGTTACTACTGTAGGCTTTTTCTCAACCGATGAAGCTACGGCTTCTTTTTTCTGGCCTTTTATCAACCTCAATAATCTTTCTTCCGGAGAAATGTTCTCTTTCATTTTAATTCGCTCTGGATAAGTTCCTGTATAACATCTGTGTCAACGGTGTCTTTCTCTTTCATCACAATTGCCTCCAGCGCATCGTGACAGAACAGAGCAATCTTACGCGGATAGCCTCCAGAATGTTCATAAATTAATTTAGCTGCCTCATCGGTAAAAAGGGGCGTTTCTCGGTTGTAGCCTGCCTGCTTTAGGCGGAAGTCAATCATCTCTTTGGTCTCTTTTTCATCTAAAGGATTAATCATATACTTTAAGACAATCCGGTCCATAAAATTCTTTACCCGACGTAATCGAGGAAGTAACTCTACCTGAGCCAGAATAACCAACTGTAGTAATTTATATTCATTGGTCTCATAGTTTAAAAGTATTCTTAAAATTTCTAAATGGTCGGGGGTGAGCTTCTGACCCTCATCAACCAAAAGCACAATGGTCTTATTTTCCTCTACTCCCTTTTTAAAAAGGTATTTTTCTATTGCCTCTTTATAATCTAAAGTAGATTTAAAGACCGGCTCAATCCCAAACAATTTTACCAAACTGGTCAAAAACTGAAATTCGGATTTATAATTAGGGTCTAAGATGATGTGGAAAATAAACCCATCTTCATTATCAAAGGTCTGCAATAATGTTCGCCAAAGCGTGGTCTTGCCGGTTCCTACATCACCCATAATCAGGCTTAAGCCACGGCGCAGGCGAATAGCAATCTCTAAGCGTTTTAAGGCGGTATCGTGGGGGCTGGAACGATAGAAAAATGCCGGGTCAGGACTAGTAGAGAAAGGTTCTTTCTGCAAACCTAAGACCGTAAAATAACTCATAGATTAAGCTGATAAAAGATATTCTTTTATCCCCTTGAGCGATTTCCCTTCTTTTCTCAACCGCCTTATTTCTTTCAAGGCCTCTAAGGTTGTATCGTTAAAATAGCGAAAATTTGTCTCTGGGCTTCTGCCCACTTCCTTAAGCAAGCCAATCTTCAAATAGAACTTTATGGTGTATATGGAATAACCGCTTAAACGTGCTAAGTCTTTGATAAGATAGAAGTTATTATATGCCATACTCTCTACTCTCTAATTAGAGAGTAATATAGCATAAAATAAAAAATTGTCAAGTATTTTTAAACAAAAAGGCTGGTCTGTTTTAATGACCAGCCTTTCTATAATGAATATCTCTGACTTTTCAGTTTTTACTTCTCTATCACATCTTGGCCACATAATAATAGCTTGAGGTGGTGGAATTCCCTGCTTGATCCGTTGCCTTAATTTGGTATTTATAGAAGCTGTTAGTTACATAAGCGCCCTTGGAGTCCTTACCATCCCAGGTAGTGGAGTTACTACCTAAGGCTTGTTTATAAGGACCTAGGGTTCTCACTAAGGTACCAGCGTAGGTATAGACATAGACATAGACTTCTAAGGAACTAGATAAATTATCAGCTAAGGTGTAGGAAATCTTAGATACCTGACCTAATTTAGTATAAAAAGGGTCGGGTGAATCTAAGATACTTGTGATAGTGGGCTTGGCAATATCTAAGATTATGGTATCTGAATACGCTTGCGACCAATTGCTTGCCTTGTCTGAGAACTTGGCATAGACGGTCTTGGTGCCATTACCTGTAGTTAAGACCCAAGCCTTTTTTGTGGCATAGGCTTCAGCCGTTGACCAAGTAGTACCGTTATTAGAGAACTGCATCTGGTTTAAGCCGCTGAGAGCATCTTGCGCTGAGAGATTTAAGGTTACTGCGGTAGTGTTGGTGTAAGCGGCATCATTGTTGATGATGATAGTGCCTGTGGGTGGAGTTTTATCCACGACAACAGTTAGTGAACCTGAAGGGTCACTTATGTTACCGGCATTATCTATAGCTATAACTAAATAATCATAATTACCTTCTGATAGATTGTTCTCTGCGAAATTGTTTGTGGGTACAGGGAATTTTTGTCTGATACGAAAACACATGTCCCCCTTGCAAGTAGAGTTACTACGTTCCAATAAATACTCCTTTAAGCCACTGCCGCCCGAATCAGTAGAGGCAGTCCAGGTTATGGTGTAGGTGCCGGTATTGTTAGGATTGCTACCAGATAAAAGCCTGAGTGTGCCCGGGGTGGTAGGTGGAGTGGTATCTAAAGGAGTGATTTCTTTGGTAATTGTATTATTTTGTTCATCTAACTCAGAGACATGGTTGTCTACATCAGCTATAAATTCTAACCTATGAACACCCCAAACAGTAGGAGTCCAGTCGAATCTCACATTGTCATCTGAGGTAGCACCTAGAGAAAGATTCCCATGGCTTCCATAACCTACCTGTTCTCCATCTAAATTCCACTTGACATTGAAGATGCCTGTGTCAGAACAACCTTTATTGGTTAAGATAGCTTTACAGGTTACTAATTTACCTATCTCAGGAGTAACTTCGTTTTCAGGGATTTCTGGAGAATTGGGTTTGTAGAACTTGATATCTGAGGTTACGAGATCCGGACGAACTATATTTTTCTGGTTCAGTAGCACCACTCTTTGGGCATCATCAAGAGCAAATAATTTAAATGTGCATTTCTCTATCACATAAGCAACATCATTTGGGTGCAAGAGAATATCTGAGCCGGCAAAAACACCAATGGGTTTGGTATATGTGGCTACAGTTTGCCATCCTTGCTCTGATTGCATCAGCTCAAGTACTCTGCCTTGCTGGGCATCGGTTATGGCCAGGATGAGCTTGCCATTACTCGGGTCGACTGCTGCTGCCAGACCTATCTCACCTATCCACCAATCTTCAACATAGTCTCCAACATCAATCAGCACCGGATAACCTGGTTCAACTTGGACTGTTGAACCATTAAACGAGTATAGATAAAGCCGTGATTGACAATTGGTTTGTCTATCGATAACAAAAAACTTGCCTTGCTCAGTAGGATGTGCTGCTACTGCAGCAGGTCTCAAACCATTTGCCTGCCAATGCGTAACATATCCTGTAGTATCATCCCAAACCACAATCCGACTATTACCTGTATCGGCAATAACCACATACTCCTTTCCGTTCTTAAGAATAGTGGCTAATCCGCGCGCACCATTCAACTCACGCCGGCTGGCATTGCTGCCCGGTCGACCCGCTAATCTTAGTCCGCTGAACCACGGCTCAGTTAATCCGGGTGGAAAAATCGATTTGTCCACTGTAAGCGTATCTCCTGAAACCTGTTGGACTATACCCCATTCTGAAGGACCCCACCACTCTGAAGAATAGCCTACGCCGTCATTGGGCTTAAATGCTGAAGCAGTCTGTGCGCTAGTCAGTTTGATCGTGTAGGGAGACGTTGTGCTATACTCTATTGCCAGAAAGCGCCCTAAATCGTTTCGAACATCATATCCACCTCCTCCAGGCGGGGGCGGTATGAGATCAAAACGATAATCAGGGTCATAATCTGAAAATGCTAATGTCGCGTAGTATCGACCCGGCGAGAGAAAAGAAGGAACAACCTTGTTTGCGGTGTGACCAAAACGGAAGTGATATAAATATTCCTGGTAAGGCGTTGTTCCATTAAAGAGGATACAGAAGGGATTAGCATCACCATTATTCGCAGCCACAAGTAGTTTACCATCTGCTTGTGTAGTTACTCCGCGTGCATTTAGTAGACCTATAACTGCAACTGAACGGGGCAGGGATTCTGTGTCACCCACAACTTCAGTTACTTCGTATATAGCTCTATATCTTCCACGGCAACGCGAGTCAGGTTCTGCCATATCTTGCAGGATGGTAAGTGCATTATCTTGAGCAGTGAAATCTCCGATATGCGTGCGAATATAGGCTGGCTCCCAGCGCCGGTAGAGACGATAAGTAGCGCCTGCGGTTCCCTGAATACCAAGTTTAACTTTTCTTGCTTCAACTGCTGTCTCAAGAGTAAAACTCGGTTCTGGCGCAAGTGGATCATAGTTTGTGCGGAAATCCCAGGTCCACTCGTTTTCATTGACGAACGAGTAATACATACGCGTGAGCCGACTATGACTAAATATATCTTCCATGCCCCAGATAATAGCATCCTGATAGTTACCAATTTTGACCGTGAAAATTTGAGCAAGTGCATGAATCAAGCTACCATTGTCATAGTGCCTACGACCAAATTGATCGACTTCTGATGAACCAAAGAGGTAAGTGATATCCCACTGACCATCAGCGTTAGTTAAACCTGTAGCATATGGCGCGGAATCCCTGTATCTCCACAAGGAGATATCTGCTCCTGAGACAGGATTGCCATTGCGATCAACTACTCGGACATACATTCTATCTGGAGCCAAACTTTCCCATCCTCCTATATAAGCGTTGCGCACACCCACAAGACACCGTTTCATCATTTCGCAGGCAGGTGGCCCCATCACTGCTGGGGAATAAGAACCAAAGAGCTCAGGACCCCACATATAGGTATTAAATTGCACAGGAGTTCCATCAGCCATTTTCGCTGTTCCTGTCCAAAACGGAAGAACACCGTACCAATAGAGGTCACCAAGGGGATGAAAAAGATGTCCGGTTTCATGGAGTTCTCCAGAGTACTCCCAATTAAAGCGTTCCCAGCCTTGGCCGACTCCCCACCATCCTTCTAGTTCACGCCAACCCTCATACTGATTCTGAATCTCTTGCCAAAGCTCGGTTCTCTGCGGTTCAGGTAAATCATCAGGCCAGCCAATCTCGTAGCCATCAAAGAAAACGCGCTGTAGGACATCTTCGTTATTGGTAGTGCGAGAGCGCTCCCAAGTGCAGGTAAGTGCATCGGCAAGTTTGCGCGAGAGGTACTCTTTACTACAAGGATCACCCAAGACAGTTGGTTGCCGGTCTGCAAGCGTGGAGTTATATCGAAATATAGGATGAAACGTCATAGCATGTAACGCTGCTTCGTAACGATTATTGCGCAGGTTAGTGTCACCTGTGCAATCTAAAACCACCACCAGCCAGCGTTCACCCACCTCTTCAATATTTAATTTCTTCCAGGTTGCTCCTGGGCTAGCGGTAATTAAATCATAAGGCCAAATGGTATTTACCGTAAGTTTTACGTAACTAGGATTATTTGGATCAAAAGGTGGTATGTCCTGATTCACCGGCAAAACAAAGCCAGGGCTACCTGAAGTACTCGGATGGATATCAGCATTTCGATAGGGAGTATTTATCCAAACCCGCAATTTTGCTGAACCATTAGGAATAGTCGTTTGACCATTATTCTTTAAGTTTATTTCGTAACTAATTGTTTCATTCTTGGCTGGCCAACCATAAGGTGGCCGTTCGCCTTTGGTGGGAATGCGATGGGTAAAGGCAATCTCAACATCTGGCCTTGCGTCATACGGATAACGTGTCATAAAATCATGATCGTCTTTGATATAACCAAATATTCTTCCGGCAGCGATGGCGTTGGGATTGGATGCGCTTTGAGTTTGGAACATTCCAGTCATCACTATCTTACTTTTAGTCCCTCCTACACCAGGAAGCCATTGACCCGATAAAGCTTTTCCAGTATATGTCGGACCTGGATTGGGTTTTTCATCAGGAGATTTTAACGGTGCAACACGCAATTCAAATCCTTTGGTGGGGTCAGCGTTAATAAAGGTTAAAACATCGAATCCATCTTTGACATAATCTGCAGCTACCAGGCCATTCTGTGCTAATTGAGGTAAATCCTCTGCTGCATCAGTAACAATCAATTTAAGTTCCTTTGCTGCATCAGTAACAATCAATTTAGGCTCCTTATTATCAAGATTATCAAGCCGAAAGAAATCAATCTTTGTCTTACCATTACTCTCTGAAGCTATCGCTAAGTGGTCTATTTTCTCACCCCAGAAGTCGCCACAAGCAAAACCTTTTACTGTACCACTACTAATACTGGGTAAAGGACCACTAATACTGGGTAAAGGCACCCTAAGTTCTTGCGTCCAATTAATACCTGAGGGCTTTAATGGTGGCGAAAGAATAACTAGTTCCAATCCTTGTGCGCCTTTTATAAGCAGGAGAAGTTGATCGCGACCTTGACTTAATAGATCTCCGGTTGTAACAGCCAAACAATCTCCTATCATTACCTTTCCAGAATCGACAAGACGCCAACTCTTGGTAGTAAAAACCTCTGGTGGTTCAAAGAGTTTGATTAATACCCCATCTGTAGTTCGAAATACAACCACAAGATAATCCTTTCCGAAGTCTCCTGGCCAAAAATTGCCTATAACCATTCCGCCAGGAATTGCATCCTTATAATTTGTGTCTCGGTTCAGCCAACGAGAAATCCAAGTGGAATCCTTTGCTCGAAGCGGTGGTTCATATACTATAAGTTCCATATTCCCATAATTATCAATTTTCCTCATCACTGCCAGATAAGGATATCCACTTCCCCAATGTTGCGGCCCTGCCCAAGCTGGAATAATTAGAATATGCAAAGCGAGCATAACAAAAAGTAATGTGAGAGGTATTAACCTTATCTTTACATTCATCCGCTTCATCTTAGACCTACTGTTTTTTATCATATCTTGGTCACATAATAATAGCTTGAGGTGGTGGAATTCCCTGCTTGATCCGTGGCCTTAATTTGGTATTTATAGAAGCTGTTAGTTACATAAGCGCCCTTGGAGTCCTTGCCATCCCAGGTAGTAGAGTTACTAACTAAGGCTTGTTTATAAGGACCTAAGGTTCTCACTAAGGTACCAGTGTAGGTATAGATATAGACAGAGACATTTAAAGAGGTAGATAAGTTATCAGCTAAGGTATATTTTATACTAGTGCTTTGGCCTGCCTCAGGGTCAAAAACACTCGGTGAAGTAGTGATGCCAGTGACCGAGGGCTTAGTAGTATCCAAGATAATTGTATCCGCATATACTCCTGACCAATTGCCTGCCTTATCTGAGAACTTGGTATAGACGGTCTTGGTGCCATTACCTGTAGTTAAGACCCAGGCCTTTTTCGTGGCATAGGCTTCAGCCGTTGACCAGGTAGTGCCATTATTAGAGAACTGCATCTTATCCAAACCACTTCCACCGGTGTCAGTAGCCGAGAGATTTAAGGTTACGGAAGTAGATGTGGTGTAGGTGGCGTTGTTGTTAATTAAGATGGTACCTGTGGGTGGGATTTTATCCACTACAATAGTTAGTGAACCGGAAGGGCTACTTATATTACCGGCATTATCTAGGGCAATGATCATGTAAGCGTAGCTACCTTCGGCTAGATTATTCTCAGAGTAGGAATTGGGAGTTATGGTAATCTGAGGAGGAACTTTTGTACCATTACGATAGACCTGATATTCTTTTAGGCCACTACCTCCGGTATCAGTTGAGGCAGTCCAAGTTATAGAATAGGTCCCCGTGTTATTAGGATTAGTACCTTTAGACAAATATGGTATACCAGGGGTAACGGGTGGAGTTTTATCCACCACAATCGGTTGACCTTTACCTGAGAGACTACTGGCATTACCCGCATTATCTTCAGCAAAGACTTGATAAATGTAGGTGCCTTCGGATAGATTGGCCTCAGGATAAGAATTCTCCTTTACCAAGGCTACCTTTTGGTTATTTCGGACGACATAATAGTCTTTTAAACCACTCTCAGCATCGGTTGAAGCAGTCCAGGTTATGGTGTAGGTGCCGGTATTATTAGGGTTAGTACCTTTTGCTAAATAGGGCGTGCCAGGAGTGGTAGGCGGATTCTTCTCTGGAAGAACCGTAATCGTGACTGTCTGGGAATCTGTGAGCTTACCATCGCTGACCGTAAAAGCCAGGTCGTAACTACCTGCCTGACCAAAGGCAGGAGTCCACTGAAACGTCTTTGTGGCGATCTCAAACTGTGCATTGCCTGCTCCCATAGGTATACTTTTCGCCGCTGTTAAGCCATCTCCTCCGAAGTCCACACGACCATCGCCGTTTAGATCTGCTCTCGCGCGTTCTTCTGGACTGGGTGGAGCCCCTTGACCAAGGGCGATCTCTACAACACGCATTACATCAGACCAATTGATGAAACCATCTGCATTTACATCGGGGAGTTTTCCGAGCTTCCAGCTCAGAGGGTCACCGTCTGGATCCGAGGCAGAAACAGTAAACTTCAAGAGCTCGGCCTCGCCTACAACTTGCGGGGCTATAGGCACAATTCGAGGAGCTATATTCTGACGATTAGAGTAATCTCCGGTGCGACCTAAGTCATGACGAAACCTACCCCAGCCAATATTATCCCTCTTAAATTGCCCCTCAAGACCCCATACGTATATACCCTGAACGGGCATATAGTTATTTTGACCAATTTGTTTTAGAATTACGTTGCTGAGTGCAATTTCAATATCGCCATTACTATCGAGGTCTGTGATTTCGGCAAACGAGCAACCACTTCCCTCTAAAGGTATACTAAATACATCCGTGAAAGGAGTAGCATCATCATGCCATACAAAAACTTTCCAAGTTCGGGGTAAATAACTGTATTGCTCATTATAAATTCCTTTGCTGATCACTTCCATTTTTCCATCGCCGTCAAGGTCTACTAGAGTAGGTGGCGAAAAAGTCAATGGAGGAACCGATAGCCCCCCTTGGATAGGCCACCCAACTACCTCTCTGCCATCGTGATGCCAAGCATACAGACTTCCTCCTTTGCTATTTCTAACCGAGGATACAATCTCTAAATCCTTATCGCCATCGATATCTCCAAGAGCTAGATCACTTACGGATCCATTAGACAACTGCTGTGGCCATCCTGAAGCCAATCTACCATTAGACCACACATAAATTGCTGCAGGAGTAGGGAGAATGATTTCTATCTGACCGTCTCCCTCAAGATCTCCTACCACTGGGCAACCCGCTACTACTCTAACAGACTGGGATAATTCAGGAATAGATGCGCCTGTATGGTGCCAAACATAGAGGTTATAATTTGTGGAAACAATAATCTCACGGTCTTTATCTCCATCCACATCTGCAACTGCCACTGGCGAATACATCGCATAATTATTTGATGTCTCCTGAAGAAGAAATTTTGGCCAACCAGGTAGTAAGGTACCATGACTATCCCAAACATACACACAGAGATCCCATGGGTCACTAGAAGTTTTATCCAGTCGCCATGTAGCCATGGTAATCTCTGGAGACCCATCGTTATCCAAATCAGCAATCACAGGCATCCCTCGAAATCCCTCAACAGTCTTCGGCCAACCTTCTACAGGCCTGCCGTCATGATGCCAAGCAAAGACCTGACTCTGCTTACCCCACTCACCCGTGGTGTACTGCCAAGAACCAACGACAATCTCCAGGTCACCATCACCATCAAGATCAGTAATAGCCGGAGGAGTTGGGTCTAAAACAGAAATCGGCCATTGACTGGACAGTGTTCCGTCATGACTTCGCACAAAAACGCCTTCATTAGTAGTGTAAACAACCTCTAAATTCCCATCTCGGTCAAGATCAGCAGTAGACATAACAGAGTTAGCGGATAAGTATCCCTTAGGTTCCAACTGCGGCCAGCCTCGCGCGTACCGATACCACGCTCCAATCTGAAAATCTCTACTCCTATGATAAGTTGCAGAAGGAGCAGTGGCATCTATCTTAAGTTTGAAGTTGATCTGATGGCCAAGAGGTAAATCTCCACTTGCCCTGAGGACAAAAGGCTGAGCGATATTCTTGGCTACTGAGCCAAAGGGAAAAGCCCCTTCCTTCCACAAACCATTCACTACCGTTACATAAGGGTCATGCGGAGATGGAGATATACTGATCTCTGGAATCTCCAATGCTACGGATAAATCTGAAGCCTCCATCCAGACGTTCTTCAGTGTAACTAACAAGTTAACTTCTTCTCCAGGATCAATATAACCGTCATTATCTCCTTGAGAATCATCTATCTGGTAATCAATCACGGCAATCTCTAACGGAATGGGCCTTTGAAACTTCTGAACTGTTCCACCTAAGGTATCAAGCACATAAACCCTTCCTTCACCATCCACATCCAATCCATTAATTCCCACAAGTCCTGCTAAAGGTGTAAATTGCCCCTCTCCAGTTCCGGGACTGCCCCACTGACCTAAATAGATTCCCTCAGTATTAAAAACCTGCACGCGGCCATTACCTATATCTGACACATAGACATGGCCGAGCGCTCGGTCCACTGCCACATCACCCGGATATTCAAAAAGTCCGTCGTCCGATCCCCAAGAGCCAAAAGTCAAAATGCGTTTCCCATTTGTTGTGAACTTATATACACACTGATGTAGTTGGTCTGGAAGATATATGAAACCATCAGCCACGGCAATACCCCCGGGTGTCTCTACAGAAGTCTCCCACGTATCGATGATGACCCCTTTGGGCGAAAGCCTGTAAATCTTGCCGTATAGCGTAAGAAGATAAATGCCATCAGTATCTACACCTACGTCCCACAGAATAGAATTGTCGGTAAAAATGTCTTCAAGCCAAGTCCCATTAGAACTATACCTCGAGAGCCTACCATAAAGCGCATCGACCACAAGAAGCGTTCCATCTTGGTCTACAGCGATCCCCCCTGGCCAACCTTGAAGCGACCAAGCTCGCAGTAAGGTTCCCGCCGAATCAAAAACCTGGATGCGTCCATTCATCAGGTCTGATACATAAACCTCGCCATTCGGATGAACGGCAATGAACATTGGGTAGAGAAATTCACTCTCACCTATACCTACACTTCCCCATTTAGCCATGAAGAAACGTGAACAGTAGAACAATGCCCAGTCCTTGCTGGGTTTCTCGGCAGTAGTCTCTACGGTAAGACGCAGGGCGTAGTATCCTTCCTCACTCAGCTCAGCAGGAGCTGCACACAAGGTTCCCTCCATAACGGGATTAGTGGAGGTATAAAGCAAGTTCCAAGATTCAGGCACCTGTCCGTGGCCATATTCAATGCGATAACTGACAAACTGTGCTCCGTACGCTGAACCTTTGACTTGCAAGAGGCCCTTGGCTCGATCAAATGAAATTGAGGTTATGCGGGCAACCGAAGGAGCCTTATCGATAAGAAGGGCTTGATAGTTATTAACGCGCCCGTGGCCAGTCTGGAGATTCCATTCAGAACCCCCTACATCATCTGCAGTTAACCGAAGCACCTGTCTGACCTCTGCATTTGTAAAAGTTGGGTGATGGGCTATTATAAGACCAGCTAAACCAGCTACATACGGACAAGCCATTGAAGTTCCCTGTAAAGCTCTATAACCGGAAGGATCTTTTAAAGTGCCTATCTTAGGAACTGTGCTTAGTATCATATTATCCTTATACTTATCACCACCGGGTGCAGCTACATCTACCCAAGCACCATAACTGGAATAATAAGCTTTTGCGTCATCACTGGCTGTGGCAACTACCGCAATTACATTTTTATAAGCAGCTGGATATTGTTCGACTATGCTATTACTATTGCCTGCAGAAGCTACGAGGGTTGTGCCTTTAGAATAGGCGTAATCAATTGCGCTCTTCATTACTTGTGATCCGTAACCTCCAAAACTCATACTAATTACCTGAGCGCCGTTGTCAGCGGCATAAATTATGGCATTAGCAGTATCATCCTCCTCTAATAATCCTACCTCTCCATATCCTGAAATAAATATACTAAAACCAGCCCTTACTGGCATTATCTTGCAATTATGACAGACACCCGCTACTCCTTTATTATTATCAGCCACTGCACCAACTATACCTGCACAGTGTGTTCCGTGACCAAAATAATCAGAAGGATCGTTGTCTATTTGTGTATAGTCTTCTCCTGGTATTAATGTACAACCATCTGCTATATACGCTGCCGTATCTATATCCACAAAGTCCTTACCGGGATTACCTCCAGCATCACGCCAGATATTGGCAGCTAAATCTTCATGGTTGTAATCTACTCCAGTATCTACTATAGCGATGACTACATTGGGTTTGCCTCTCTCAATATTCCAACCAGCTTCGGCTTGAGTCTTTTGATGCGCCCATTGTTGAGGGTATAAGGGATCATTAGGTATATAGAATGGTTTGGCAATATAATTTGGTTCGGCATACTCTACCTTGGAGTTTTCTTTTAACTTAGCTGCTGCCTCTTCAACTGATACGCCCTCAGGTAGTTTTATCTTATAGGAACGGTAGAGTTTCTTTTCAACCTCAGGCATCGACTTGTAGGCTTCTTGGAATAAATCTTCATCGGAAATATCTTCTACCTCTTTGTAATTCTTATCCAGGAACCAATAATAACCCTCAGAGTCCTTTTCTAACTTGTAGGTCTTTTTAAATTTATTTACTGCTGGCTTAATATCATGGACTCTGCCATAACTATTTGGCTTTATCTCTATCTCTTTTACTACCTCCTCAATATTTGAGCCTTCCTTTAATCCTACCAATACTTCACCTGGAGCATATTCAGGAAGCTTGGGTTTGACTTCTTTTTCTCCGATTAATTTATCTTTAAGACTGTGGATAAGTTCTTTATCTTCTGGTAGTTGCCCTGATTCCTCTTTTGCCTTCTCATCTTCAGGTAAGACTGCACTCCAAGCGTACTTGGGGCCAATAACAAAAGATAAACCTACAAGAATTACTATTGCCCAGATTATTCCTTTATGTCTTCTCATCTTACCCCTCCTGTTTTTCCTACATCTTGGTCACATAATAATAGCTTGAGGTGGTGGAATTCCCTGCTTGATCCGTTGCCTTAATTTGGTATTTATAGAAGCTGTTAGTTACATAAGCACCTTTGGAGTCCTTGCCATCCCAGGTAGTAAAGTTACTACCCAAGGCTTGTTTATAAGGACCTAGGGTTCTCACTAAGGTACCAGTGTAGGTATAGACATAGATAGAGACATTTAAGGAACTAGATAAATTATCAGCTAAGGTATAGGAGATCTTAGATACCTGGCCTTTCGTGGTATAAAAGGGATCAGGTGAATCTAAGATATTAGTTATAGTAGGTTTGGTAGTATCTAAGATTATGGTATCACTTACTGGTGTTGACCAATTACCCGCCAAATCTTTAAACTTGGCATAGACGGTCTTGATACCATCACCTGTGGTTAAGACCCAAGCCTTTTTCGTAGCATAAACTTCAGTCGTTGACCAGGTAGTACCATTATTAGAGAACTGCATCTTATCTAAGCCACTTCCACCTGTATCAATAGCAGAAAGATTTAAGGTTACTGAGGTAGTGTTGGTATAAGCAGCATCATTGTTGATGATAATAGTACCTGTGGGTGGAGTCTTATCTACGACAGTAGGCTGGCTTGCAGCTGAAAGACTGCTGGCATTACCCGCATTATCTATGGCAATGATCGTGTAAGTGTAGCTACCTTCGGGTAGATTATTCTCAGAGTAGGAATTGGCAGTTATAGGAATCTGAGTGGGAATCTTACTACCATTACGATAGACCTGATATTCTTTTAGGCCACTGCCTCCGGTATCACTAGAAGCAGTCCAAGATATAGAATAGGTCCCAGTATTATTGGGATTAGTACCTTTAGACAAATATGGTATACCAGGGGGAACGGGCGGAGTTTTATCCACTACAATCGGTTGACTTTTGCCTGAGAGACCACTGGCATTACCCACATTATCTTCAGCAAAGACTTGATAAATGTAGGTGCCTTCGGGTAGATTGTATTCAGAGTAGGAATTGGTAGTTACAAAGGAGGTTATCCTCTGGCGATTACGCGTAACATAATAACCTTTTAAGCCACTGCCACCAGCATTATCTGTTGAGGCAGTCCAAGTTATAGAGTAGGTACCTGTATTATTGGGATTAGTACCAGAGGAAAGTCTGGGTATGCCAGGTATGGTGGGTGGAGTTTTATCCACTATTACCCCATCAGAATAACCAATATCACTCCACAGACCTACACAATTTCTGGCTTTAACTCCGTAATAATAGATATGACCGTCTTGAAGACCTAATCCTTCTGTATTTGTATAAACATACCAAGAGTTTCCTGCCGAGGTCCAATCAACGACGACTCTACCCGAGGTTGAATCTTCAGTAATTCTATACTGATACTCCACAATAGCAGACTCACTCTCCACAGATTGCCAAGAGGCATAAAGGCAGTTCTGTGCAGCAAATTGACCTTGGTCAGCAACTATTGGAGTAGAGGGTGGAGTATGATCGTCAATGGTGACATCGTTGACCGTGATGGTAATCTCCTCAAAGTCTGAGCAATCGCTATAACTACCCCCAGAATTAGTAGAATATACCTCAAAGTGGACTCCTGGGTAAGTACCAGCCTGAGCGCAGTCTGGGGTCCAACTAAATATCTGGGTTAGTGGATCAAAGCTCGCTCCCTCTGGTAGATTACTTGCTGCCATGTAGATTAATTCGTCACCCTCTAAATCAGTAGCAGTAATTGAAAACTCAAGCAAGTGACATTCATTAACGACCTTGTCTCCAATTGGAGCAAGTTCTGGTGGTCTGTTTTTATAGCGAACAACCTTTGTGGCAGTAAATGCTGACATATTGCCAGCGTTATCTTTACTTCTTACTCTCCAGTAGTATGTTCCCTGATGCGGAAGCGCTATAGAGTATTGATTGTTGGCAGTCATAATATCTACTAATGGGGCTTCAAAGGTTACAAGTTCGGAAAGCTGAAACTGGTAACCCTTAAGTCCTGCTGGGCCAGTATCAAAAACTGGTAGCCATCCAAAGGTTACTTGCGGATTGGCAAGGTCAACTGTATGACCATCCTCAGGATTAGTTAGAGTAGGCATAAGTGGGCTGGCAAGGTCTTCTGGAACTGTATCTACTAAGTTGACTTCCACCAGATGTTCGCGATCAAAAAACCATTTATCTCCCGAGTTAAATGTGATTCCGATGCTCTGACCTGATTCTGGAACCAGATAGGTGCTGGCATTTTTGGGTATGGTTAACTCTATCTCTGTGCTGTCTACATTGACTGCAAGTAAAATATGGCTGGGTTGAATAAGGGTTTCTTCCCAGACCGGCGAACCTGCCCAGATTTTGGTCTCTGGATAACGGCAGTGCGCTGTTACTACCAGTTTTTGAACTGGGTCAATGATAACCTCATAATTATCGGCAATGGAGTTATAATCTGCTGCAGTAGGATCGTTACTTGGACCACGTAACCAACCATCGTGGTTGGCATCGATATAGATTTTAATTGGTTTGGGATTCAACATCCTAACTGCTACATGAATTCCAACAGAATCCCAAGTAAGATATGTAGTTATACCTTCTGCAGTATAGTTATAGAAAGCAGGCCATTCAGGCTCAATATTACCATCTAAGGTTGGGCTATAACGGGGAATCCATTTGTTAACTGCATAAGTAGGACAATTATCATTGCCATCATTTATTCCGTCGTTATCTGTATCCGGATTAAGCGGATTGGCTGAACGATCTTGGCTGGCACAAGCTTCTTGAAGATCCGATAAACCATCTCCATCGGTATCGCTAAGAGAAGGGTTCGTGCCAAACCTTACCTCATCTAGAAAAGCCTGTGGATCGTTATCTGCTAGGCCATCACCATCACTATCAGATGTAGTTACAGGAGTTCCCCAAGGTGGTTTAAGCTCAAACCAATGCAATCGTGGCCAATTACGAAAGATATAAGCATTCACGTCAAAGTTACCGCCGTAGATCCCTACGAAATTAGGGTGAACATCTAAGTAATCAAATCCACTTTGATTTACCATTGCTTCCAGAGAATGGTGTAGCTCATGCAAAGGAGTCCACACATCTATTGCTCCAGTCCATGAGTATTTAGTTGAACCTAATTCCCACAGAGTAGCTCCGCCGAAATTTCCGCCGGCACTTATGTCAAAACACATCACTGCATCATATTGATCATTAGTTACGCCACGCTCACGCAAATCATCTACTACGACTTGGATTTTTAAACCCAATCCATCGTAATCTTCTGGAACTTTAGTTTCATTGATTTCCATAAACGCTAACTTCAGATTCACAGCTCCGCCGGAATTGCGCCAGTAGAACTCCCGCACCTTCTCCATATTCACGTAGATATCCTGAACTTGCTCAGGCGTATATTGACCGTGCGGTGTTTGCCCCCTATAAATAGCTACTAAAATATCAAAGTTCACATAGGAAATTTCACCAGCTAATACCTGACTATTGCTGAAGATAAATAACCCCAGAATAGCCAAAATACAAACTGTTAATCTCATCTTTAGATTTATTCTTCTCATCTTAAGCTTCCCTTATCTGTTATGCCCCCTAACCTAAGGCATATTGATAAAACCGCTTTTTATCTTCCTCTCTTATATAGGTAAGCTGGATGCCAGTGGTAAACTGTTTATTTAACTGCCCAGGCTTTACCCAAACTACCCTTCCAATAGCCATAATAGGCCGGGCCCCAGAAGGAATACGAATAGTCAACTCCAGCCTTGTCTCTGGTTCGATATATTCAGGAAGATTAATCCGGATACCAGCTTCAGACATATCCTCTGTCTGGGTAACTCTGGGTGTAGCTAAAGATTCCAGCTTACGATAGTTCACTGACGCCCTGACATCAAATCTTTGAAAGTTTCTTTTATTCATTTTTATCATTATCTTTGGATTTCAAAGATTGCTCCTTAAGCTGCTCTTGCTTAGCGTTGAGAATCTCATAAGGAGTAGGAAAATCTTCCTTAGTTTTAGCCTTATTAATAGCATGTAAAATTTTTTCTTTTAAATCCTTAAGAGACCTTATCCCCTCTCCAGACAACCCTATCTCCATAGCAAATTCAATCAGACCTTTTAAGATTTCGTTGTAGGTGAGCTTATGGCCGGTTGAGAACATCGCATCATTACCTAATTTATTTAAGAATTCAAGCTCGTGACGGTCTAACAGAGTAATAACCCGATGTTTGAGTAATTCTGTATTTTGTTTAGTTTGTTTTTCCATCTTCTCACCATAAATTATTTTTAAAAGTCCTTATAAACTCTACAAAATAAAAGCCCTCAGGCAAACTTGAGGGCTTTAAATAAAAAACCTTGAGGCAAACCTCAAGGTTTTATCTTACCTCTTTGGCAGCCAGGCTTCCCGCCTTAGCGGGACCTCGGCTTTGCGTCCCAAGATTGCTCTTGGTTTGCCTTTATCAGTAGGTATCTACCAATTATCTATTATGAGTATAACACAAAATGTGCAAATTTTCAAGGTGACATTTGTCAATTTGCACAAAACATAAGGCCAGCGTTAAATTCTACTGAGAATTCTCAAACTATAAGTTACTGAGAAAGTTGTGAGATAGTAAATGAGCCTGTTAATACTTCGGTATTTGTCTTGGCAGTAAGTTGAAATTTGTTGATTCTTAACAGAACTGGTGAATTTTCAAGGTGATAAATAAAATTAAAATACCCTTCTATCGCTCCTTCTGTCTTCAAGTCAACCAGGGTTTCTTGGTAAGAAGTTAAATTTTTAGAAGGGCCCTGGGGCCTTATGTCTATAATACGGATATTGGCCTGCCTTGCCAGATTCTCTAATTCTTTTAGTGTGCCCACTAATGAGTCTTCTCGCTGACCCAATGGTACCTGAACAGAAGAAAACTTGCTATATTGATTTTGTATATAGTCCTTGCGACTCAAAAGTAAGCTATATTTATTTAATTTAGCCTGGACTAATTTGATTTCTCTGTTTACATTATTGATTTTAGTTATAACAGGTAAAATCAAAAAATTAAATAAAATCGCAAAAATAACCAAAAATATTGTAAGGTAAAGTATTAAGCTTTCTCTTTTTGTAAGTGATTTTTTCATTGTTAATCTTTAAGAATAACTATCTCAAAATCTATAACTGCTCCGGAGGTAGTCTTTCTTTTGGTAGCGTATTTTACTTTTATATCTAGATCTTTAAATACCAAAGATTTTTTTAGTCCTGAGACAAAGTTTAATACAGAATTTAATTCCTGCGTTTGGCCGCGTAAAATTATCCCTCTGTCTGCTTCATAACTAAAATTACTTAAGGATAGTTCTTGGGGCATAATTTGGTGGACTTCGTAAAGTGCCTCTAAACTGGAAGTCTTCTGCTCTAAATGTTTCTCCAAAAACCTTAAACTCCTCTCCATCTCCTCTAACGGCTGACCATCTTGGGCGATCTTATTCAGTTCCGTTTTTAACCGCTTTAAATATAGTTTCTTATTATCTAAATTTCTGGCTAACCCTAAACTCAGAATAAAAATCGTGCCTAATATATACAAAATTGTTCGCAAGAGTTCTCTGCGTCGTGATACGCTTTTAGCCGCCTCTTTTACCTCTAAGGGCAAAACATTCAGATAATCCGATACATCTTCTAAACATAACCCCATAAGACTGGCAAATGAATAATCAGAAGATGAAATTCTATTTAATAATTCTTTGGGAATATTAATTTTTTCGCTATAGGATAACTCTTCAGCCGATAAATTCATCTGTTGTTTCAAGATTCCGGCTAACCCGCGAAAATTCTTTCCGGTATTAAAAATGATGATTTTATCCGGAGGTTCTTTTGCTACCTCTTTTAAATAAACTTCTCTGGTTTTATTTATCTCATCAATAAAGATATTTTGCCAATTAGGACTGGAGTTAGTAATTTTAAAATAGCGGCTGAAAAGTAATTTTTCTTGGCTGGTTATGGCTAATTCTACTTGCTTGGAATCAACATCTAAAATCATAACCGGTCCGTCTTTTTGCGGCCTTAGATAATGATAAAGATTGCAAAGCCCACAGCAACTTAACACTGCGGTGGGCTTGGGAGTTTTTAGCTCCTTAAAAATATTAACGTAACGCTCAATTGCACTCTTATGCACGATAACTAAATTAATTTCTGAATATCCTTCTTTGTCGACCTGGATAATTTGAAATCCGCAATTTAATTCTTCGGCTGGATAAGGAAGGTATCTTGATGCTTGTAAAGAGGCGATCTTTTCTATCTCTTGCGGAATTTGCGCAGGAACTTTTAGGTACCTGCAGGTTACGTGGCTACGCGGTAAAGACACAATTACAGGATTAAGGTTGTATTCTAATTTTTTAAAAATCTTATTTATTTTTTCAGATAATTTCCTATCGTCTATATCCGAAGCTATTGTTTCTAACTCTAACCCTACAAATTCGCGCTTAGAGCCGCCAGTTAATAGGCATTTTATTACCTTTATGGCACTTTCTGTAATCTGAAAGATAAAAATTGAATTTTTCTTTTTATGCTTAATCAATTTATTTGCCAACTTATTCTTCAGGCAACTCTTCCTGTTGAGTCACGCGGATAACTTCGGAGAGCGTGGTAAGACCTTTCATAACCTTTTGCAAGCCATCTTGGCGTAGTGTATGCATCCCCTGCGATATGGCCTTTTGTTTTATATGCTGGCTGGAGGCGCGGCTCAGTATTAGTTCTCTGATGGGTTCAGTTATGGGTAAAACTTCATATATGCCGGTTCTTCCTTGATACCCGGTAAATCTACATTCCTCACAACCTTTGCCTTCGTAGAATTCAACTTCTTTCAAATTAATTTCTACATCTTTTATCTGGTCTAATATTTCACTCTTTGGCTTTACCGCTGTTTTACATTTAGGACAGATAAGCCTGACTAACCTCTGGGCAATAAGACATTCCAAGGAAGATGATAGCAAAAACGGCTCAACCCCCATATCTAACAGTCGCGTTACCGCACCGGCAGCGTCATTTGTATGTAGGGTAGAAAAAACTAAATGACCGGTTAATGCTGACCTTATGGCAATCTCTGCTGTTTCATAGTCTCTTGCCTCCCCAACCATCATTACATCCGGGTCATGCCTTAATATATGCTTTAGTGCCACCGCAAAAGTAAATCCGATTTGCGGAATTATCTGCAGCTGATTAATACCTCTTAGTTGATATTCAATAGGGTCTTCCACCGTAATAATCTTAACTTCACTAGAATTTATGCGTGCCAAGGCTGCATATAAAGTGGTAGATTTACCTGAGCCTGTAGGACCGGTAATAAATATAATTCCGTGCGCTTTCTTTATTACCGCTTCAATAATTTTTAGGTCTTCGGGAAGAAGCCCCAATTTTTCTAACTCCAAAAACAATCGGGTGCTTAATATCCTTATGTGCACAGCTTCACCAAAAGCAGTAGGCAGAATCGAAACGCGTAAATCCAATTCTTCTTCATTAACTTTAATCTTAATTCTTCCGTCCTGAGGTAGACGGCGCTCTGCAATATCAAGACCTGACATAATCTTAATACGCGATACTATGGCAGGATGAAAATATTTAATCGTTTCAGGTGTAGGTACATCATAAAGGATGCCGTCAATCCTAAACCGGGTGCGCAACTCATCTTGAAACGGCTCCAGGTGTATATCGCTTGCCCTATTCTTGATTGCCTCTGATAATATCTGATTTACAAATTTTATAATCGATGCATCTTGCGCTAAAACTTCTAATTCTTCAGCTTTTCCTACTTCTACTCTTAACTCTTCAGAAGGTGGCCTTTGAGCAATTATCTTTTCTAATGTCTCGGCACCCACGCCGTAATATTTATTTATGGCTTCTATGACTTCTACTTCGCTTGCCAGTACTCCTTTGACTTCCAAACCTAAAATCAACCTTATATCATCTAAGGTTCGAATATCCAAGGGGTCTGCCATGGCTATGGTTAAACAATTGTCTTTGAACTCTACTGGTATAATTTTATAGTGGCTGGAAAATTTTGCAGGAACTTTCTGGATTATTAAAGGCTCAATTTCTACATTTTTTAACTTCACATAAGGAATGTTTAATCGGCGCGATAATACCTTGAATACCTTCTCTTCAGAAGCAAAGCCTAATTTAACCAAGGTCGTGCAGATAAAATCACCGGTCTTCTTCTGTTCCTTAAGGCCGGTGTCTAACTGTTCGCTTGTAATTACTCCTTCCTCAATAAGCATCTGGCCAACTAAAATATTATTCTTTATAGTCATTATGTCCCCTTATGCAATAGATTATATCTTATGACCTTTGAAAAGTAAAGTTGATTAAACACAAATTCAATCTCTTATTAACTAAACCGCTTCTAGGGTGGAGGGTGGTTTGGAGGTTATGTTATAGGTAACGCTTACTACGCCGGGGACTTCGGTTACTATTCTATTAGCCAATCTATCTAAAACCTCATAAGATAATCTGGTAGGCTTAGCAATTCTGGCATCAAGGCTATCCCAACATCTAATTTCAATTTGCAAACCAAAATCTCTTCTACCTTGGCGCATACCTGTAACTTTATCCTGGTGTAGAATTGCCATATATTGAAATGCACCACTAGAGGCTAATTCTTCTTCGGTTATGGCAGTAGCTAGTTTTACTATTTTTATTCTTTCCGCAGTAACTTCTCCGATTACCCTTGCGGCTAAAGCCGGTCCAGGAAAAGGCATCCGATTATATGTAGATTTAGACAGGCCTAAAGCCTCTGCTACCTTTCTTACGCCGTCCTTACGCAATTCCACCAAAGGCTCGATAATCTTATATCCGAAGGCTTGCTGCGGGTCAATACCTAGCTGCATAAAAACATTATGCTGTCTTTTTATTCCCGCAATTGTTTCATCTACATCAGTCAAAATTGTTCCTTGCAAAAGATATTTTGCCTTGCTTTCTTTAACCAGTTTACCAAAAACATCCCGGTAAAATGTCTGGGTTATGGCTTCTCTTTTTTCTTCCGGGTCAGTTATGCCTTTTAAGGCATTAAGAAATTGTTCTTGAGCATCAACTATCTCTACGGGAACGCCTAATTTCTTAAATAAGGATACAACCTGCTCTGGCTCATCCTGCCTCATTATGCCGTTATTAATAAAATAGGTCTTCAGTCTATTACCCAGAGCCTTAAAACCTAACATCGTAACAGTGGAAGAATCAACGCCTCCGGATAAGGCATTAATCGCCAAACCATTACCAACTGCAGAGGATATCGCTTCTATTTTGTCTTCAATAAACTCTTTGGTATTCAAATCATTGCACCTTATCTCTTTTATCTGCATATTAGCGTCTCCTAATTTATCGCCACCTATTTTATCCTAAAGCAAAAACCTCTGCTACATAGGGTTTAAACCAAAGAGCAGAGGCAATAAGATCATAAATACCTGGATTTAGTGTTCCTTTGCAATTACTCCATCATCTTATCGAATTCCTCCACAGTAACCGCAGGAAAAGTGGTAAAAGAAATACCTGACATTTTCGCAAGGTCAACTGATATTTTCATTACCTGAGAAATGCCCGGAAAATCTGCCACTATAGCTAAATCGTAATCTCCCAATAAGGCATACATAGAATTTATCTTGCCGCCGGCTTTCTCAATAACAACCGCTGCCTTCTTTGTGCGCTCAGCAGAGATTTCTTTTATTGCCTCTAATGAATATTTGCCCAGCATCAAAAACTTTGCCATATTTAATTCACCTCCTTTTTCTACCATTTGCCTGTCTTTTGCATTTTGGCCTGAGGTAGATTTTTTATGGATTCTAAAGACTTTTTCAATTCCTCTTGCGGTAATTCATAATCAGTAAGCTTGCCGCAGGAGAACTTCTCATATCCTGCCAAGTCCATTAAACCATGACCGCTGTAATTAAACAAGATTACTTTTTCCCTGCCTTCTTCTTTTGCTTTTTTAGCTTCCTCAATAACGCAGGCAATGGCATGGCTGGTCTCCGGCGCAGGTATAGCGCCTTCTGTATTAGTCCATATTAATGCGGATTCAAAACATTGTATCTGATTGTATGCACGGGGCTCAAGCAGGCCTTCCACAATTGCCTGACTCACCAAGGGTGCCATACCGTGATAACGCAGGCCGCCCGCATGAATGGGTGCCGGAATAAAACCATGACCCAAGGTAAACATAGGCAGAAGCGGCGTCTGCTCTGCTGTATCACCAAAGTCATAGGCAAATGGGCCGCGTGTCATCGTCGGACAGGCAGTTGGCTCAACCGGCATAATCTGAATTTTTGCACCGTTAATCTTATCATAGACAAAAGGAAAAGATAACCCGGCAAAATTACTCCCTCCTCCAGCGCAACCGATAATGATATCCGGTTGTTTCTCACCTATCAAGTTTAACTGTTTCTTTGTTTCCAGGCCGATTATTGTCTGATGCAGCAATACATGATTCAAAACACTACCTAAAGAATAACGCGTCTTGCCTGATTTATCAGACAATGCCTCTTCTACGGCCTCGCTTATGGCTATACCTAAACTACCCGGAGTATCAGGCATTTTTTTCAGAATCTCTCTTCCTATATTTGTTTCATTGCTGGGACTGGCTACACACTTGGCACCCCAAAGCTGCATCATAATCTTGCGCAGCGGCTTTTGTTCAAAACTAACTCTTACCATATAAACCTTGCATTCAAGACCTAAAAGTTTACAGGCAAAGGCCAAGGCACTCCCCCACTGTCCGGCGCCGGTTTCTGTAGTCAATTTTTTAATACCGAATTGCTTATTGTACCAGGCCTGCGCTACTGCAGTATTGGGTTTATGACTTCCCGGAGGGCTTAAGCTCTCATCCTTATAATAAATACGTGCAGGGGTTTCTAAATACTTTTCTAAGTATTCTGCTCTGCGTAAAGGCGATGGCCTCCAACGGTAAATAATCTCCAAAATCTCCTGCGGTATATCAATCCAGCGCTCGCGGCTTACCTCCTGCTCTATCAGATTCATAGGAAAAACCGCAGCCAGCATCTTAGGATCAATAGGTTTACCATCCGGCCCAAGCGGCGGTTGCATTGGCGTAGGCAGATCCGCAGCTAAATTATACCATTGCCTGGGAATCTCACTCTCATCCAAAAAAATCTTTTTCACAGCCATAGCCGTCTCCTTTTATATAAAATTAATATTTTTAAATAAGCTTAAACCCAAAAACATACTTATTAAGTATATCATAAATCTCCTTAATTTTAATCTAATTCTAAATAAAATTCTCATTTCTTTAATTTATTCTCCTATAATCTGAACCACTATCTGGCGCTGACGCCCACGATTATCAAATTCTGCCAAGACTATCTGCTGCCAGGTGCCTAATATTAGCTTTCCTTCTTCAAAAGGAACACTTAAGGAAGGCCCTTGCAGGGCTGCTCTTAGGTGGCTGAATCCGTTAGCATCACCCCAGGTTTCGTCGTGATGATAATGTTGCCGGGAAGAGATTAAATTTTCATACATATCCTGTACATCTTTGGCTAAACCCGGCTCATATTCAAATGTAGTAATGGCAGCAGTAGAGCCTACAACAAAAATAGTGACATTACCCATTTTAAGTTTAGAGGATTCTAAAATCTCCTCTACTTTCTCGGTTATATTTATTAAGTCCGGATTGCCTTTGGTATTTAACCTGATAGTTTGGGTAATTATCTTCATAACAATATCTTAATTATTGTCTTTTAGATTTTTCAGATATTCAATCCAAGCCTTTTCTAATTGCATCAAGTCATTAAAATTATATGCGGAGGCTATTGCCTTTTCAAAATGGCTGCCATCCTCTAAATATTTACAAAATTTGACAAAGCGTTCTTTCCCGAATTGACTTAAGAGATAATCCACAATACTGGCTGACTGGGGATAAAATACCTCAGGGACAATGAGTGTTCTTTGTGTTATCCTCGTAAGTTTCCTTATAGGTATGGGTATGGTTTTGCGCAGTAGCTTCTTCATTATTATTGAATTATTCTTTATATCCGCTTTTTCCTGCAAAGTTGCCACGCCTTCATCTAACCAGAGAGGAACATTATTCTTGAATCCTACAAATTCCCTAAACATAATGTGGCCTAATTCATGGGGAAGCAACCTGTCAGAAAATCCTTCGGCCCAGGGGTATGTCTTGATTATTTTACGGCGTATAGATACATTACCGCCTGACCAATAAGGATCAGATGTTTCCTGGCGATACTCCTTTGCATCTTTAAAAATATAAATCTTGGCGCGATTATCCCAGAGCCAGAACTCATAAAGATTAAAACCCAGATTCTCGGCAATACTCTGGTAATATTCTTCTGCCTTTGCTGCCACCTCTTTAATGTAATCCTGAGGTATCTGTTTATGGTAATAAATAATAAAGTGGTCGGTACTGTGCTCCTGCCAATCAACTTCGCAATAAAGAAGGCAATTATAATTATTAAGAATAATTATTATCGCTATAAATAAAAAAAGTGCACTTCTCTTTATAATACGCATATGAGCGGAAACCATTGACTCTGCCTCTTACTTAACTAAAATTTATTCTACCGCTATCAAGAGGGTTGTCAAGGTCAAAATACCAAGACGGGTCAAGCCAAAATAGGAATTAAAGCGGATTTTGCCTGTATCTTAAAGCTTTAGAGAATGAGGATTTCTTAAAGGTAGGAAATATAGATATTATTCCAACAGCCAGGACATCTTACGGTTAACCTTTTTCCATTCCCTGACAATGGAACAGCCCATTAAGTTAAAAAGAGCGTTTCTAAAACGAAACCTGACAAACAGCGATAAAGACCTTGTTAAAGCATAGAATTTGGAGTAGGCTTTAACTATATTCACCTGAAGCTCTCTGGCCGAGAGAAGCTTTGGCCTGAATACAATATGCTGGCCGTCATAAAGACTCCAGTCTTTGGTAAAAATACGGTCTTCTCTTTCCAGGTCCTCATACACCTTAGTGCCGGGAAAAGGAGTAAGAATGCTCATTTGTAAGGTATCAATTTTTTCTTTCCTGGCAAACCTTACGGTATCCCAGATAGTTTTTCTGTTGTCATTATCGCTGCCTAAAACGAACATACCGTGAATTTTTATTTTCCTCTTATGAAAAGAACGTATCGCACCGATAATTTCTTCAATAGTCTGCTTTTTCTCATAAGCCTTTAAACTTAAGGAATTAACTGATTCAAAGCCGACACAAACAACCCTGCAGCCTGCCCTGGCCATCAGGTCCAGCAAAGAATTATCTCTAGTAATATCGCAACGCACCTGACAGGACCAGTTTTGAATTTTATTTTTGAGCATGAAGTTTAGAAGAGCATAAGTGCGCTTAGGATGGGCGGCGAAATTATCGTCGCAGAAGAACAAGGCATTGGTTTTTCTGGATTCCAGTTCTCCTATTACGCTTTCTGCATTACGAAAACGGTATCTGCGGCCGAAAATTTTTGTTACCGAGCAGAAACTGCAGTCAAAAGGGCAGCCTCGGGATGTGGAAACCGGAATAATTGCCGAAGGATACTGAAACCCTTTGATTAAAGAGAAATCCGGATAAGGAAGGCGGTCTAAGTCCTCAACCGCCTGCCCATATACAAACCGGTCAGTAATTTTTCCTTCCACGACATCAATAATGGAATCTTCCGCCTCCCCGATAACTACCTGGCGGGCAAATTGCGCTGCCTCTTGGGGAAGAAGGCTGGCATGAATTCCGCCAATGATGACTTTTTCCTTAGGAAATTTTCTGGCTATTTTATAGCCGCGCTGTGCGGTTGAGGTAAGGATTGATATGCCTATACAATCGGCATCAATCTTTGTATAGTCAGGCGTTAAGATATCCTCTTTATAAATCTCAACCTCATGGCCTCGTTTTTTTAGGATAGTCCCTAAATATATCGGGCCTAAAAGAGGCATGGGGAGCCTGCTATAGACATTCGCCTCTGATGAGCGAGGCTCAATAAGAACTACTTTCATAGCAAAAATAACTGAAACGAAATTCTATTTCGGGATACTTACGTTAACAGCACGGGGGCCTTTAGGAGATTTTTCAATCTCAAAATTAACTTCCTGTTCTTCGTTTAAAGCATCGAAGGTAACGTCTACGAGGCTACTCTGATGAAAAAACACTTCGTTGCCGTCTGTGTCGCTGATAAACCCAAACCCTCTATCGCGCACGAGTTTCTTGATTTTTCCTGTATGCATTTTAAACCCTCCTGTTTAAAAAAAATAAGGCCTGGCTTTGTGACCAGGCCTTTTGTTTCTTTCGTTATAGCTTTACTACTTTAGTAGCCTGTTCACCCTTAGGGCCTTTTTCGACTTCAAATTCCACTTCCTGCCCGTCGGTTAAAGACTTATAGCCATCACCCTGAATTGCGCTATGATGCACAAATATGTCGGTTCCTGCTTCAGTAGTAATAAACCCATAACCTTTCTGGTTTGAAAACCACTTTACTTTTCCTCTTGCCATTATTTACTACCTCCTTCCTTTTAAATTTTTGTAGTAAATAACGGCACGAAACAAAAAAACCGCTCGGCAAGTTTATCCTCTGCCTTACGGCTCAAAGTGTTAGCTTCCCTCATTTACTACTGGCTATAGTATACAACATAACGCCCAATTGTCAAGTAAATTATTGAGGCAAAACCCTCCACCATCGTTTGCATGATTTATCCTGCGCTTAGAGATAATGATTAATCCTATCCAAAATCCTCTGGGCTGCTTTTTTATCTCCTGTTGCGCCTACGCGAACTTCTACTTTTGAGCTTGAATCTGTAATCCTGCGAACATCAATCCAGATTTCTCTGCCATCGCCGTATTTGCTGATTAACTGCGCAACATTATCCTTTACTGTCTCTTTCTCAATGTGAAACTTAAATGACTCCAATGCTGTTTTTGCTGCCCTGACTGTCCTTTCAAAAGGCGCGTTTACATCTTGAGATAACTTGCCGGATAACCACGCTGCTGTGCCTGCCCCTCCGGCAGCACCGGCGAGCAGATAGAAACAGCCGGTTGTATTGAGCACCAGCAACACAAGTGCTATCCCCACCCCTGCTTTTTTCAGCATTTTCCCCTCCTTCGCTTTATCTTCTGCCCCCTGTCCCTTCTGAAACATCTTTTTGAGCTTTCCTTTTCACATCCATATCATAGAGAAATCCAAAGATTTGTAAATGGCAAAAGGTAACTTTCTTTTGACTTTTTTCTACCTGTCTAGCCGTGAAGAAAAGGTTTGAAGGGATCGTTGGCGGGGTTCTTCTTTCCCTAATTTATAAGAGCCTTTGATTCAAAAACCTGGTACCGCAGGAAACGTCCCTCTCACCTTTATAACCAGCCCTTATCTTGCCAATACTGATACTCCTCTATCCAATCATTCTTTCTTTTTTTGATTACTTCTTTAAAATGCTGCTTGCCTTCCTCAATAAGCACTATCTGCTTAAGGTATGCCCTTTTTTCTTTTATGTCTATAGCTAACCTGAGGCCTAATCTGTAGGCTTCTTCCATTTTCTCTTTGCTCACCGGCACGCGCTCAGATACGCCTCCTGAATACTGAGCGCCGCAGGTATGAGTGTAATACTTAATATAGTCCAAAACATCTTCATCCTGCCCGCTTCCCGAAGAGATAACCGCTACAATATATTTACCTAAAAGCCGCTTACAGTGGATAAAATGGCTGGAGCGGTCAAAAAGCGCCTTCATCGAAGCTGTAACCTGATTTATATAATTGGGCGAGGCTAAAATTATGCCATCAGCCTCAAGCATTTTATTAAGAATTCCAAGCGTGCTATCTACTATTGAACAATGCAAAATTTTCCTATGGCATTCCTCGCAATGCCTGCAAAAACCTATGCTCAAATCACACAGATGAATTACATCTAAAATTTTAGACGCATTACAACCTCTTAAAACCTCTTTAGCCAAAAGAAACGTGTTGCTCTCTTGCCTGCGTGGACTTGAAGAAATAAGTAATAACTTCACCCTGCACCTCTCCTTCCGCCAAGTCTAGAGGGACTACTTGTTAACCTTTGCGCAAAAAAAATCTTGCAATTTTCTCCTCGACTTTTGGATGTAATAAGACAACTAAAAGGCCTCCTATGACATTACCAATTGTTACCGGAATAAGGTTATCAAATATGTGAAAAAATTTAGATATAAACTCTCCTTTCATCATCAGGCCTATAGGTAAAAAATACATATTAGCCACAGAGTGTTCATAACCAGAAGCAACAAATGCCATTATGGGAAAATAAATGCCGAATATTTTACCGGTTACTGTTTTGGCTGCGATACTCACAATTACAGCCAAACACACCAGCATATTACACAAAATTCCCCGATAAACCGCCTCTTGGAAACCCAGGCTTAATTTTGCTTCCGCAATCCTAACTGCCACGGCACCTATCGGATTTAAATGTCCCAGGCTACCCAGCAGACCAGATTTATATACAATCCAGGCAATAAGTATACTTCCCAACAAGTTGCCAAAATAGACAACTAACCAATTACGTAATACTTTTGTAAAAGAGTATTTTCTGTAAATGAACCCGATGGTCATCAGGATATTACCGGTAAAAAGCTCTGAACCCGGAATGAGCACTAATATAAGACCCACGCTAAAAACACTGCCGGCAAGAAAACGGGCTAGTCCTTCATCAAGAGTTCCTCCGCTTAATACAGCAGTTGCAACATTAGCTCCAAAAGCAATGTAGATACCCGCTAAAACCCCAAAAATTAACAACTCAAAGAACGTAGCAGTTGCTTTCTTTTCGCCAATATCGCTAAGTGCATTTGATATCTCAAGGGGACTTAAAAAAAGTTTATCACTCATGTCTCTCCTTTCTTATATAGATTATCCCTCTAAACCACTAAGGGCAAAAACCTCACCGCAATTTTAGGCGGCGGAAAACCAAATATTACCTATTTCTTCAAAAACTTGAGGATCATCAAAATCCGCAGGCAAAACATTTTCTGCAGGCTTGCCGAATAAATAATCGCCTTCTTTATAAAAACCAGTTGCAATCAATTCAGAACAAAGAAATCTTTTGCGGCTACTAAATAAATTATGAAAAACAACTCCTATTTTACCGCAAGCAATAGACAAAGGAAACCAAAAAAACTGCAAGGTATCATAAGGCAAATTATTCATTGTGGCCCACCAGAGAGCAACTTTGTAGCGCTTTTGATCTGCTTGGCCTTTGCGCCGCATTACTTTAATCTCGCATCCCTTATCAACATATTCTTTCTGTAAGTTCATCACTCTTGATTTTGGCACTGCAGCCTCAACCGCATCGTAGCCACCCAGGCTACCGGCAACATGGGTCCATTTAGAACTTGCGCCACAGCCGGCTTTTTGCTGAAGTTTTTCAATGGCGAATTTGCGGGTGGAAATCAAAATTACATAGCCGATTTTAAGGGAGTTGGGGTTAAGGGTGGGCATAATTATTTAATCAACACAATGCCGAAATAGTTAGCCTTGCATTTGGCTGAATCCAGAGTATCGATACTAAAGCCGTTATTACGCACAGTAGCAAAAACGTCTATACCGCAGGCCTCCATAGAAGGCCTGGCCTCTTCACGGTGCCGGCAATCACCCTTTAAGTTGCATTCTGCACAAAGTCTGCAGGGGCCTGCCCCCATACCTAAGGCCTTGTAATATCCGGCAAGGAAAGCCTCTTTTTCTATTTTTATGACCACTTTTGAAATATCCACATGAGAGCCGCTTTGGCAATGGATGAGGATTGCCTTTTTAAAGGAATTCAGTATTTTCCGCGTCTCATCAGGTGTAGGTGAATACGGCGGGCAAGTCAAACTTTCCGCAAAACCAGAACAGCCAAACTGGCATTTATATCTTACCCAGGCCGCAGTCTCAACCGTCTTTACCTCAATGAGTTTGCTCTCTCTGGCACCCAACTCTACGGCCCTATTCTTTAATTCCTCAATGTTCTTTCTGTACATAGCTATTTTTTAAATGAGCACATAACTTACGAATACGCTAGTGTGAGTAAGTTATTGTGCGAATTAATCCTCCGAAGCCGTAGGCGTAGGAGGACAAAGTATTATAAGCGGCCACTTCTAATTGGAAACACAATCATTTCCTTCGTGGTGCCAACTTACTACTTTCCCGGTCTTATCTATGATAAAACTGGTCTTACAAGACAATCTATACTTGCGAATTGGCTCTGTCTCTGTTACATAGGTGGTAGAGGTTCCGCTATAAGATTTATCTCCTATCTTGCCGGACGCATAGGTTGTTTGTGGCGTGGTATAGGTGTAACCGCCGGTTTGAACTGTGTTTTTATGCATGTACTCAATAGCCTTTTTACCCTCGCGCATCTCATAGGTCTTATCAGGAACTCCCCAAGAAGCAATCAAAGAATCTTCGCTTGCCCCAATCCAGGTATTTAATTTTGCCTCATATTTTGCAGTAGTCGCGCACCCACTCACTAACATTACCATAACGAATAGATAGATTGGTTTTTTCATCTTATTTCTCCTTCAGCGTCCTTTCCACAATTATTCCTCATATCTTCATTTATTCTTATCTCTTAAAAGATAGATTAAAAAAATACCGAAGATTAAAATGGGAATGTATGTCTTTAAGATAGGGATAAAAAGATTAATTTGTGATTGGAGAATTTTGATAAATGTTTCTAAATTAAAAACTACCACAATTAATCCACCAGCTACATACGAAATCAAACCTAAGACAACTACTAATTGTTTTTTATTGATTTTTTTCATTTTCTTCTATTTTACGCTTCTCTTCCTCTAACTCATGATCTTTCCTATCTTTTATCTTGCGCCTTAATTCCTCTTCTCTAAACTTCCCCTCTACTCTAGCCTTACGATCCGTCTCTTCATCTTCTGCCTGATGTTTTCTTTCTTCTCTTTGTTCAAGCATTTCTTCTCTTGCTCGAAGCTTTTTTTCTTCCTCTGCCTTGAGATATTCTTTCTGTCTTTTTTCTTCTGACAAACGGTTTGCTTTTGCTATTTTAATATTCCGCTTCTGCCATAAAATAAGCCCTATAGCGATTATTATAAATAGAAATATAAAATTCATAATGTCTCCTTTAAAGAATAAGCAAAGCAACCCCCTATTTTAGAGATTGCCTTAGATTTAACCTATTTAAACCTCATAACCACTCTTTTGTGTATAGATAAATGATACCACTGTGGTATATAAAAATCAATTCTAAAATGGTAAGTAATTTAGCGAGAAACAGGCGAAGAACAGGACCCGCTAAAATAAAAAGCCCGTAACTTTTGGTTACGGGCTTAAAATTTAAAGGGAGAGGTTCTTTATCGCCCCATCCATCTTTTGCGCCAGTCTTGAAAATGACCTTTTCTGTTTTCTTGCCGCTTCTCTGTCATCTGCTGAAACTTAGCAAACTGCTCAGGCGTAAAAATTTTCTTTACCGCAAAAATACCGTTTAGCCGGGAATCCATCAACTGCGCCTGCAAGGATTTAATCTCGTTTGCCAGCGGTTGAATTGCGGCTCTGGTGACACCGGGCTTCTTCAATTCTTCTCCTAATTGCGCTTGTTTCTCCTTTATTGCCGTAAGTAGCTTATTTACTTCTTGGCGTTGCGCCTTGCGATTGGCTTCTAGTTTAACCTGTTGTTCCTGAGTCAGATTCAGTTCTTTCGCCATGCGACCCCTGGATTCATCGGGGGGCTTTTGCCTTTGGCCTGGCATCTGGGCATATACAGTACTTGTGGCAAGGAAAACTACTGCTAAACCGATAATGATTAATTTTATCTTCCTCATCGTGTGCCTCCTTTTCATTAACTTAGACGCATAAGCCCCCTAAAAAAGTTCCCTCATAAAAAATATTCCTCTATATCTGTTCCCAGTTCATAAAGTGAAACATCGCTTGCGCTACTTAGACTATAAACAGCTATATCAGTCTCTGGTATATTCTCTTTGCTTAGAGATTGCTTCTTCTGAATGAAGACACCGGCTAAAAAGGCAAAAAAGATTGCTACTGCAAGGGTAGTGGCTAAGACAAATGCCGGTTTAGGAGCGAATAAATATTTTCTTAACCGCTCAAAGACGCCTGCGCTTAGGCTCTCCTCTTCATTTAAGCCTTCTGTAATGATGGCGTCACGAATATTATGCCATACGCGTTCAGGCACCTTTTGCTGCTTGGCCTTTTGAAAAAGCCTGCGCTGGGATTGCAGTTCTTCTTCTAATTGGCGACACTTCGGACAACGCGCCAGATGCTCCTTGATTTCCTGCTCTTGTTTTTGGCTAACTTCGCCGTCTAAATAATCGGTCTTAAGTAATTCCTGGATTTTTCTGCACCGCATCTTCTACTTCTCCTTTTTTCCTTTCCCTAGTAACGCCTGGCGCGCCCGTTTCAGGCGGGAACGCACGGTATTTATGGGAATTTTTAAGCTAGCGGCAATCTCCTGGTAACTTAATCCTTCAATCTCCCGTAATACCAGGCAGGCCTTATACTTTGGACTTAAAATCTTTAATAGCTCCTGGAGTCGGGTTTCATTATCGCCTTGGATAACCTCTTCCACGGTTGAGCGCTCAGCCGCAAGTGAATCTACTACGCTATCATAATCTACTCTATCCTTTCCTTCTTTTCTGGACTTACGGTAATAGTTAATCGCCGTGTTCACGGTAATCCTATATAGCCATGTCTTGAATGCTGAATGGAACTGAAACCCTTTTAAGTTATGGTATACCTTCATAAAAACATCCTGAGTGACTTCCTCTGCATCTGCACTATTGCGGTTAACCCTGAAAGCCACATTATAGACAAAATTACTGAACGCCTTATACACCTGTTCAAAGGCGCCTAGATCCCCCTGGGAAGTGCTCTTTAATATATCCGGGGTAATATCGTTCATTTTCTATTCTCCCAATATATTTGACAAAATTTAGGCTAGAAAAGTTTCCTGATATAATAATTGCCCTGAATGCTCACTCAGGGCAATTATATCTAGGATACTTCAGTGCATCAAGAATATTCTTAAGCCTACGCGGGCATTAACTTAATTTCCATACAGTGCTCTTAGCTGTTCGACAGTCGGATGCCCTGGGTAATATTCTCCTTGGGGTCCTACGTAACCATTGCCGCGCTTGACCAAAGTAATAGGAGTAAAACTGCCGTTTGAATTGGGGACATTTATAGTCACTGTTTCGCCATATAAGTTTTGAGGCGGTGCAACTACATTCGGATTCACTACGGGTGCCGGAACAACAATATATCCTAAAGGACAATCTCTGTAATAAATATCGTCATAATAATAGTATGGGATGCCCCCGACTATAATTGTTCTGCGGCCAACCGGAAGAACCCTAATAATTACTCCAATGGGTGGGCGGACAGCAAAAAACCAAAAACCAAAGAAACCCAGCCTGTAGAATCTGCCATCACGATAATGGTATCTTTCGCGGCCGACCCTCACGTTTTCATATCTGGAAGGCATAGGCCTAGACTGGCCCCGGGCAAATGCATCTGTAGAAGGAATAATAAGAATTAAACTAAGGAATGCCGCTAACCAAAACTTGCTTGCAAAAGTTCTTTTATTCATCTTTATCCTCCTTTTCTCCTTTCTTATCTATTAGACAACAAAGTGAGAGAAAAAGTTCCAAAATAAATTGGCGAGTTTTCCATTCTCTCGGCAGGAATCAGTTGAAACATAAAATCATCCGGAAATCTTATGACGTAGAAAGTGGCTAAATCTAACGGGGATTTTGGCTGGATTTTAGCTTAAAGCTTACGGATTCTTCTTTAACTGTGCTTCTAAATCCCTTATCTTCTCGCGGAGCTCCTCTATCTTGTTGCGTTCGGTGATGTCTTCAATAGTAAGTATGATTAACTTCGTGCGATTGGCCTCCAGATAAATTCGGCAGGCATTCAGGAGCATTATTCGCTTGCCGATATCAGGAAAATCATGCTCAACCTCAAAGTTATCAAAACTTGTGGTCTTAGGAAGGATATCCTCCAGCAACTCTCGCAGTTTCGGAATATCCCATTGGCGATTCCCTAAATCATAGATAAGTTGCCCCTCGGTTTCCTTAGGCTTTACCTTGAAGCCCTGATAGAAGGAGCGATTAGCTAAGGCTACGGTTAAATCCTCATACAGAATTATTAAGGGTTCACGCACGGTATTTATGATACTCTTGGTGTATTCAAGGGCATCTTGAATTTCCAGCGCTTTCATTTTATTTTTATATTCCATGGTTTCACCTCTATTGAATTGAGTTTAACTTATGGACGACCCAACTAATTTTAGAGAGTTATCTTAAGTTTCAGCTAACCCCCTTGTTTATCGCTTGCTATAACTTTAATCTTCAAGGCAAGCCTTTTAATATATGTTTTGTCCGCCGCTTCTATAATATAAGTTATGGTAACTTTTGCTCCTTCAGCAATATTTCCATCAATCACTGTCTTTTTATCTATTATAAAGCGATGGGGCAGAGCAAGAGCCGTGTCCGGTTCGGCTGACTCATCAACTATTGTAATACTTTCATCAGTAAATGTTATTACTTTGCCACTCATTTGACGAGTATTAACTTCTTGGTCTTCAGCTGCCCTTACATTCCTCGAAACTAAAAAAATAAACGCTAACAGACCAAGCATAATATAACTAAAAGCTTTGCTTCTCATATTTTTTACCTCTTCTCTTGCTTACTAAAGGTGTACTAATGCCCTTAATCAGCTATTCTTTTTTACTGGCCCCTAAATTCTTTATAACCTGGGCAAACTCCGTCGGCACGAGGATAATCAAACTATTTTGTTCGGCACCAATTTCTTGCCAAGTTTGCAATTGTCTTAAAATTAAGGCATTGGGCGATTCGGAGATAACTTTAGCTGCTTCCGTAAACATCTTACTTGCTTCCTGTTCGGCTGATGCCTTGACTAACCGTGATCTCTTCTCGCGGATAGCTTCAGCTTCTTTAGCCATTGCACGTTTCATGTTATCCGGTATTTCGATATTCTTGATTTCAACGCTGATTATTGAAATACCCCATTCATCCGTCGGCCCCTGCAATATTTCTAACACCTCTTTACCAATCTGATCTTTATTAGCTAAAAGAGTGTCTAAATCATATTTACCCAAAACATCTCTTAACTTAGACTGAGCTAATAAGGTCGAAGCCAATTGAAAATTTTCAACTGCAATAATCGACTTTGGAGCATCAAAAATTTTATAATAGACTACGGCGTCGATTTTAACCGGAACTGAATCTTTAGTCATAATTTCTTGAGGAACGACATCCATTGTACGAACACGCATATCAACGTAACTTACATATTCTAAAACCGGGATGATAATGTTTAGCCCCGGCTTAATTTGTCTGACATATCTGCCCAGACGGAAAACTACACCAACCTGCCATTGCGATACAATTCTGATCCCAAACAGTACAATTACAACAGCTACAGGCGCTAAAACCCAAAACATGTGCACCTCCTTTAATAATTCCTACCTACCATTATATAGGCCTTACCCGATTATGACAAGGATTATCTGCTCTAAAGAGGGGTATTTTATAGCGAATTACCGGACTCCTGAGAGCTGGGAATAAAGTAACCGGTCAATCCCCGGTTTCCCGCACGCTAGCCCGAAGTAACTTCTTTGCGGCATGACGCCGCTTTGATTCCAGCATCTTTAATTTCATCCGGCGGGACCTTCTGCGTTTCTGCCGGCGGATCTTCTCGATACGCTTTTGTTCTTCAGAAAGTTTTCCCAGGACCGCACGCTCAATCTTCTCAAGCAGGATCTGCCGGGCGCGATACCGATTCTGAGCCTGGGAGCGCTCCTCTTGGCACTTGACTTCAATCCCCGTAAGGAGATGACGCAGGTAGACGCAGGTGGAAACTTTATTGACATTCTGCCCCCCGGGTCCCTGCGCGCGGATGAATCTCTCGACAATATCCTCTTCGCGCACGCCCAAGCGCGTCATCATCTCCCGCAGCGCCTTTTCCTTCCCCAGCCCAACCATCAAGAAAATTTCCTTATGTGATGACTATTTAGGTTATTTTCAGTGGTTAGGAAAGTATTTTATACTTTCCTATACCATAAATTAATCTTCCCGTAACTTTAACTTCATCTTTTATAGCCACCCGGTTTTTTGCGGCCTTTAAACCTGGATTTTTGCGGACGCCCACTGCTTTTACTCCAAGGTTTAGCATCTCCTGGGGGTTTCTTCCAAGGCTTAATACCACCCTCGGATTTGCGCCAAGGCTTAGACTCGCCTTCGGCTTTCTTCCAAGGTTTATGCTGATCAGGGTTTTTCTGCCAAGGCCTCGACTGAGCTCCCCTTTTACGCCACCGCATAGGATTGTCTTGGCTCCTACGCCGTGGCTTAGCCTCTTCCTGCACTCCGGCTAAAACCTGCCGATTCATATAGCTACGCGTGCGCCTGCCACCTTTATATGTCCCTGGCTTTCTAAGGGTTGAATTACCCCAAATTTTCTTCTCTTCTTTTTCTTCTCTGGGATACTGTTCGTCTTCAATCCTTACCTTCGGCTGCCTCTTCTCTTTTAACTCACTCTCATCTTTAGCTTCTGTTTTAGGATGCGCCGGACTGACATTAAGAACCCGGCCCATGAATTCCTTGCCGTTGATAGCGGCTATCGCAGCGAGCGCCTGCTGCTCATCAGGCATCTGGACAAAACCAAACCCTCTTGACCTAGGCGCCTTTTTTCCCTTACTCATCACGATCGCCACAGAAGCGACAAACCCATAACCTTCAAAGAGCTTCTTTACATCGCCTTCAGTGGCCTCAAACAACAAATTACCCACAAAAATATTCATTTTAATCTATCCGGTTTTTTTCTTTGTACTCCGCGGCCTAAACCGCGGAGTATCCAGCTTTTGGGGCCCTTGGGTCTCCAGGACTTTAGCCCGGGCGGGCTCCATTTTTCTTCTTGATTTAACCACCGAGCATAATACGTCTGCAAACGGCGATAATTTTCCGTTTTCGTATGGGAATTGTCTACAGTGATCCGGTTTCAAATTATAATCAACTTTGTGAATGGCACATAGCCCTTTCGGGGTAAGGAAAGAACAGTGATTATCTTCATAGCTCGTTCCGACTTTATATCCGGAAGGAAAACTTTTATCCTTCTCAAGATGATAAAAATCCCCTTTTAATCCGAGGAATAATATTTTTTTAGCTTCTTCTAAATCTACCCATACCCCAAAATCACAACAAGAATTTTTCCGTCTGCATTTCAGGCAATCAATCGTCTTCATCCCTCCCCCTTACTTTCCTTTTTTATTTAAAATTTCTTTGCATTTTAAACATACTATTACTCTTTCTCTTTTTTCATTTATAATCGTAAATATTGCTACCAAATAATTATGTGATAATTTCTCTCCGCATCTCATACAGCTGTTCATTTTAATTCCTCCTTTTTTACCCCTTACAAACTCACAATGATATGTTATTATACCATTAGAAAACCGCAAGGCCAAGTATCCTATCCTTGCGGTTTTAGACTTCTACGCTATTACTGTATTTATTGTATCACTTTTGCTACAGTTAACGGCCTTCGTTCTTGCGCTTTGAATAACAATCCTTGCAGTATATCGGACGATCATCTCTGGGTTTAAACGGGACTTCGCACTCTTTCTTGCACTCCGAGCAAACTGCCTTGTGCATCTCCCGTGGCCCGCCG